>Ga0123342_1000652_pt1 | contig 56059 bp, 32 predicted proteins | sample Turbeawhitnodule_FD_89960 | JGI IMG/M metagenome (GOLD analysis project Ga0123342, IMG submission 89960) | Root nodule microbial communities of legume samples collected from Mexico - Turtle bean Mexico white nodule | ecosystem: Host-associated > Plants > Roots > Nodule | place: Mexico: Nepantla...
AGTTCTAATAGTTTTGATGTTTCGATTAAACTGGTTTTTAACAAGAATGATAAAATTGTGTAACAAGTTTCTAGTTTCTCCTTTAGTTTTCATAAGAAAAATCCAAGAGTGCCTGGAACAATCGTATTTATGACTGTGAATAGAGCTAACAACAATAGGTCCCCTTATATCTATATGTATGAGATCAAAAGTTTTTAAAGAAACAATATTACTTATTTGAAAAGGGAGTTTATGCTGTTTAGCAAGGTGACCTATATGACACAGCTTATCAGAACTAGAATTAACATAAGAAAATTTTTTGCAAACTTGTTCAACAACATGTTTGGAAGGATGGCCTAATCTAAAATGCCATAGGTCAATATCATATTCTTTGGAATTAAGAACATTACAATTCGTTAAATATTTTTCTTCATGTATGTTAACAGGATCATGAAGACAATATAAACCTCCATGCCTATGAATTTTAGTCTTAATGCATAGTCCACCCTAATGCATTAGTTACCTTTATATTAGGGTCAATTTCCAATGGAACACTAAATTCATACTAATTATCATTTAATTCTTTCTTTTAGTCTTTGTGTGAGTTTTTTTTTAAGGATAATATCACTATTTCATGTATGCTTCCCTTTCATCTTGTTTCTCCATTCTCCTCCTCTGTAACTAATATATTTTCCTTGTTACTACAATAAAAATTAAAATTAGTAACAAAATAATTCATTTTCTTTTGTCGTCATCCTCCATTTCAAATTTGATAATTGTTTTCTTGTTATGTCAAAAAATTAAAATTAGTAACAAAATAATTTATACGTGATTTCTGTATAATCCTTACTTAAACTTTCTCATCCCAATATTAATGACAACAAAAATCCCTATAGTTTAATTTTGTCACTATATTTGTTTTATTTTTAGTTTTCAATTTCCTGTAGTTTAATTTCTTGTATGAGTTCAATAATTTGTCTGAATTTTACAAGTGAGAGCTCTAAAAATATTTCTCGAAGAATTTGATGTTTATATAAACAAACATTGTAAGACAAAATTTCTCCCAAAGATAAAATTGGATAGGAATAGGTTTATACTCACGGGTTACTTTGTTGGTTAAGTTGTTTTTTTAAATTTAAATTAAGAAAGTTAGTTAATTTTTTCTATTTTTAGTGTATTTTAAGAGTATTTGTATATTTTTACTAACTTTCTTTTAGTATATTTATATATTATTGTTTTCATTCATTTGTTGAAGAAATTCATTAACTTGTTGATTAAACATTGTTGTTGGAGTTTAGGAAATGAAGGCTATTTTTAACTCAAATTTATAAATACATCAAATTGATTTTTAAAATAATACATTTGTTAAGTGCCTTAGTTTGGTGATCCAACTACAGTAAGTTGGTTTTTGTGTGACTTTTAGTTTTTTAATTCCCATATAGAAAAGGAATAAGTTATTTTAAAATAGCATTGTCAACATGAAGCTGTAGATGAAGTAACATGTTTTGAATTCCATGGATGGAGGGTTGACGTTGGACCAAGTCAAAGTCATAGCTTAGATTACCCTTTTAAAGCAAACTCCAAAACACTTCTTCATCACTCATTGGTTTCATTTTATGTTGAAAATAAATTCAAAAAATAAAAGCAATTTATTTGTGTGAATAAATGTTATGAATGCACCCTTCCTCATTATTAGTTATTTGTGAATTTCAATGTAAAATTATTTTAAACCATACTATTCAGTTTCTTCAATTTATTTTTGTAGTTTCTTTACTAGTATGGTTTTATCATGTTAGTAAGAAGATTTTTTTAACATATTTTTAAGTTTTTTTTTACTTATTTGTTATGAGGCATTTTAATGTCTTAAGACATTTTAATATGAAGTTTTTTAACATCTTGTATTCATAATAATAGATGGTTTAATTTTCTTTTCTTTAAACTCTCTACTTTATTGATTTATTGATGTTGAACCCTTTTGTATAGGTTTCATTTCTTTCTTCATATTTGATGGATTTTTCTAGAGATAAAGGAAATGTGTCACCATGTCCATAGAATCCTCATATCTTGAGGCATTTTCTTTAGTATCTTTCACCTTGTGGGTGTACGATTTTTAAAAAAAAATTGAGATATAGTATTTTTTCCTTTTTGAGGACTTTGTTTGGTTGTAACTCCAATGTATGCACCTTAGGTGTATTTATGATCTCTTCTATGGACATGTTGTTCAATCTTTTGAATATCCTCAAAGTTGTAATCTTTAATCTTTATATTTTCGAAAAACTGTTAAGATTTTATAAAGTTTTCCAAAAAACTAAGATAATTTAGTATGGTATGAAATTCATTAAACATAGTTTGTATGTTTTCATTCTCTTCCATACTAAAGATATCATATTGGCAAAAAGACTAAGTTTGTTTTTCTTTATTTTGGTGAATATTCTCATAAGTGATTGTAAGAGTGTTCCACATTTTTTTTTTCTCCTTTGACTGTAAAGAATTTTTTTACTCCATTACACTTTGTTTGTAAAGAATAAATTTTCTTCACCTAAAAAGTTATAATTGTCATATTCTAATGGAGTAAACACTACCTATTTCCAAAATGTTTTAACAAACAAAGTGGTTGCATTACTAGTAGAGTATGTTCATTCTTCAACATTTATGTGGCAAAAAGTTTAAGTCAATTAGATATTGATAACCTTGAGTCTCACATCATTCAAACTTTTTGTCACTAGGAAATGTTATTTTCTTCTACCTTTTTTATGATAGTGAAACAAAACTTGGAAGTTCATTACATTATTATTAGGTGTACCCATTGAAAGGTAAATGTCTATCTACCATATGTTTCTATTTTATTGAAAAGTGTAAATTTCGCTTGTACTAATTGTCAAACCTAAAAAGATGGTTAATAAAGATTTCATAAGTTGGCTTCCTTGAATGGTAGGTAGAATATGTTTTCATAAATTTGAGCTTAGAGTTTTAAAATATGTACACATATTCATAATTTATTTTAGAATAGGAACTCAGACATTTTAAGTACAATGTCAAACGATCTTAAGTATCTAGCTTAAAGTTAAATACCACATGCTAAAAGATTCGTTGTCTTTAATATTAATATATTTATATTTAGAGTTGTAAGTCAAGAACATGAATTGAAAACCAAAATAATAGAGTTTTTCTTAACCTTTTCAATATCATGTGTGTTTTTACAAGTAGTGTTAAAAAAAACATTAAAACATAAATTTGACTTATATGAAAAATTATAAGATATAATTGAGTTTGGTAATTAAATTCATATTTAATATATATATATATATATATATATATATATTAAGTATGAATATTGAAAAGTAAATCAACTAGTTTTTAAAAAACAATGATTAAATAAAATAAAAATAATAATAAAATTTAATTAGAAAAAAGTTAATTAATTAATTAATTAAGAAAAAATATGTATTAAGTAATAAAAATAATTAATTAAAAGAATCTTCTAATGGATAAAAAAGAAAAGAAGAAAAAAAACAACAAGATAATAAGGAATTTTTTTCATTATATGAAGGTAATCATGACTTTAAAACAAAAAAAATTTAAATAAAGTAAAGGTGGACTAGAAATTTTAAATCTTCTAAAAGCTCTAATTATATGTCTCACATCACACCAATCAAAGTTAAGGAAAGAGGAGAGTGAGGTTAAATTTTTTTTAACATCAAAAGAAAATTATTAAACATTAATTTTAAAGATAAAAAATAATTGATCAAAGTTAGATACTATTTTATAAATTAAAAAATTAATATTTAAAATAGTTTTTATTATTAATAAAAAATTAAAAAGTAGTTGTAAATTTAATGGGTGAACAATTTTTGGATATAAATTGAATGAGGATATTAAGAATTAATTGTTATGCATAATCTAATTGGTGAGTTATTTTTCCAATTTTATACACGAAAACAATTGAAGAGTTAGTGTTGCAAAACATATAAACTGCATTTTATATATCTCCAAATAATCTAAAACTAAGTAATGTGATGAAAAATTTGTAAACAATTTCCTACATTGCTTTTGGTCGTGCCATTCTTAAAAATTTGATTGTTGTGACTCTTGGCTTGGTTCATACTTCTATTCATAAGGTACATATGAGTTAATAAATTGATTGAAATTGTTTATATTATTGTCTATGATAATATAGTCATTAAAATTGATTAAAATAAAAATAGCTTTTTCTTTATTCTAAGAATTAAATATTGAAAGTGGTGCTTGAGAAACTGGCACACAACTGTATATAATGACAATGGTCATTATATACAAATTAAATCATCATTATTTTTATGTTTTTTTTCTAGGGAAAGGAAATGAAAAATTAAAATTATTTTTTTATTTATTTAACATCTGAAATATTTATTCAACATTTTCTTAATTATAAAAGCTCTTGTAAAAGTGCTTACTAGTCTTTAGTTATCACTTATATAACTTACTCATGAATTTACATATTTCCCAAACAAATTTGTAAATATTGTATGGCCAGTGCATTTTCAAATTGAAAAAAAGGAGTTTATATATATATATATATATATATATATAAATTTTATTTAAATTTTTTCTTTTTATGTCTATTTAACACATTTTTCTTTAAAAAAATTAGTTGTGTATTTCTTTTTATTTTTCACTTATTTTTTTTTAGGCTATCCTATTTCTTCATCCTTTGCTAAGGAGTGGATTATTAGAGATTTCTTTTATTGGGTCAAACTGATTACTAAATCACGGCTCTTTCTTCTGCACCTCCATAACTTTTTCTGCACCTCCATAGGTTAGGCAAAAGACCGTTTTGTTCTTAAAACATACATTTTAGATTCTATTGAAAATGTAGTTTTTTCTATTTACACCCTCGAATTGTAAAATCCATAAGGTAATTTTGGATCAATAAATATTTTTTGGATTCTAAAATTCATAATATATTTGTTTAAAAAATATATTATGGATTTTAGAATCTGGAAGGTATTTCTAAATTTGAAAATATATTCTGCATTGTACAATCCGTAACACCCCCTTATTATAATATGTATTTTAGATTATACAATCCATAAGGTATTTTCAACTTTGAAAATAACTTTTGGATTGTACAATCCATAATATAATTTTAAAATGTATTTCAAATTATACAATCTAAAGGTATTTCCAAATCTAGAATTACTTTCTGGATTATACAATTTGGACTACATATTATAGTAAGGGTGTTACAAATTTTACAATCCGGTATACATGAAAAAATGAAAAATATAAGCGAACGAAAAACAAACGGTAAAAATACCACAAAACTTACCTCAACCACCAACGTTCACCAACAACCACCGACCACCACAAGCAACCAAAACCACTTGGAAGTGAAGAAGAAGTCACCATACTCTCCACCAAATCAAAAGGCCTAACATATGCTTAGAAGGAGTAGGCTTGAAATTTTAAAAAAAAATATGAGGGTGTAGAGAGAAGGTATAGAGGTGCAAGAAGAATTTGCCTTAAATGACTTATTTAAATTTAAGGTATAATTAATTTTTTGATCCCTACATTTAGGACCAATATTCAATTTATTACGGTAGTTATTAAAAAAATCAATTTGATCCTAACTTTTTTTTAAATGTATTTAAGTTGGTCCCTATTGTTAACTTTGAACTAACAACATTAAGTGCTCTTGACGTGGCATAGATAAGTGCAAACATGGATTGTGGTTTATTGTACACGTAGGTCTCCTCCTCCTCAAATGCCCTTTCACCCCACTGCCTCCCCCACGTGCTTCCCTCCCCAACTCGCCTCCACACTTCGTTTCCTCACCTCCATCCAGAGCCTCTGCAACATCTACGTTGTCTACATCTCTGCAACATTATAATCCATGTTTGCATTTATCACGTCAGAAGCATTTAATATTGTTAATCCAAAGTTAATATAAAGAATAAACTTAAATACAATATGTTAGGACCAAATTAAATTTTTTAATAACCATGATAATAAATTGAATATTGTAGAGACAAAAAAGATAATTACATATAAATTTAATTATGATGCAATTAAAACTTGAAACTTAGAAATAAATTACAAGAATTTTTTTAATGCAATACATGATTCTAATACAGATAAAGTTAAAAAAAGAGTATAAATTTTAATAAAGGTATAGGTTTAGGGTTTATGCTTTAATAAATATTTTAAAATAAATAAATTTATTAGAAATAAAATATCATGTCATAAAATATATTATCTATTAAATAAAAATTATTCATAATTAATAATGTATACTTATTCAAAATAAACTGTCAGAAATATTCAAAAAAATAATATTCTTTAAAATAATAGTAACATTAAATCAGGTTGTAACGATATAAGACATAACCTGCATTCCTTAACAAAAAAATATAATGATTATATTTTCAAAATTTGAATTTGTCCAAATTAGCTCTTTGGGTTGAGTTAGAAGATGTTAACTATGAAAATCAAAGTGCATATTTTTCTTTTAAATAAAGGACATTTTAGAATATTTTCATATTCTAAAATATAAGAAAAATATATTTCAATGCTTGCATGATGTAAACAAAAGTTTTCAAATTTTCATATAGAATAAAAACACGATAATGGGCTGGGTTTGTACGTGATGGCCACGTTTACAAGGCAAATTCTTTCTGTACCTCCATAATTTCTTTTGGCACTCCCATATTTTCAAAATACCAAAATTTTCCATTTCGGTTACAATTTAGAATAAAAAAATTGTATTTCAAATTCTACAATATAGAATAAACTTTTTTTACATTTTAGACTGTAGAATATGGAATACAAAATTGTCATTTTGAAATGTACAATTTGAAATATAGAATATGGAATACAAAATTGTCATTTTGAGATGTACAATTCAGAATACAAAATTTACATTTTAAATTGTATAATCTAAAATACAAAGATTCTACAATTTAGAATACAAATTTTGGTATGTAATCCGAATTCTAGAATCCATAATACATTAATTTGTATTTCAAATTGTTTAATCCAAAATACAACTTTTTTTGCTTAGACGATGAGTGTGAGGGGTTGTGGCGGTGGAGGCTAGTGCACAATGACACTAGAGGTGGAAGGATACTACGACGATGAAAGTTGGAGGTCGGGATTGCTACGACGGAGAAGAGGAAGAAATTGTGCTCAATAAAAAAGATTATGAAAAGGGTAAAATTATTATTTTGCTTCTTCTATGAAGATGCAAGGCATGGAAGTGAAAGAAGAATTTTCCCTTTTACAATTGCTCTTCCTCGAGCCACACTCATGATTTCTTTATACACCTTTATGTAGTGTTTAAAAAGTCTAAATTTTCAAATATTTATATTGTATAATTTAAAAAATATATTTTAAATTATATAATTTAAAAATATATTCTATAATGTGTAAAATTTATTTATAAATTATACATCTAAAATATGTTTCAAAATTATGCTATTCAGAATATATTTTTAAATTGTATAATCTAAAATATATTTTCAATCTTTAGAATAGGTTTTCAAATTATAAATTCAAAAATATATTTCAATTATATAATTCGAAATAATTTAAAATATATTTCTAAATGTGAAATTGCACTATCTATAATGGTATGCATTTCATAATTACGTAATCATAATATATTTTTAGTAAAATTTAGAATGGTTAAACTTATGAATAATTTAGACTTTTCTTTATAAGTGCGGGAATACACTATATGAGGAGGGCAGTAGAAGAAATAAACCCTTAGAAAAATGATAAGGCTTTTAAAAGGGGTTGAGTCATATGATAAATATTGCTTTAAAAGACAACATTTCACATTATGATTATATATGTGGATTCATCTATCTTTCTTAGGATCAAAGACTTTGAAAAGGATTGAGTCATACCATAAATCTACCATTAATTTACTTTAAAAACCATCATCTTCTTTAACTTTTCATGATGTGATGTTAAAAGTCATCTTATTATCTTCACATTGGGTTGTTTGAAGTGTTGCGAGTACATTTTTTTTCTTCTTTTTATTTGTTTCTCTCTCTTATTAGTGTCTCTTTAATGTAAAACTAATTTAGTATAAAGTAGTACCTGATTTGTGAGATTTGCATACATACTATTATGTTTTAATCTTTTGTTTCAAAATTTATATTTATTTATTATATTATTAAAGAGTTATAAAACTACTTTTTATACACACATTTGGGTCATAAAATGCTTAAAAAATCAAAACATAATTTAAGTTGTTTAACATTAAACATTGATAACATGAAGATTTCATGAAATACGAAGCTTGAATCTAAATAATGGTAGTTTATAAGGAACATAGAAGGCTATCTATTTGATTGTGTGTCTAATGTGAAGGTCATGTAGTAACCTATTGGTGTTTATGACTAGATTGGTGTCTAATTCCATGAGTGCATATGGTGATGTGAATGTGTTCTTGGTAAGATTTTGTATGATATACGGTTTAACAATTAGAACATATACTTTTGTAAATACTTAGTGTTTTAAGGATTTTATGTTATATTTGAGTTCTATATATAAAGTTTTGTTTGACATTATATATGTTATTATTTTCGTTCTTCAATCAAATTAAAATAGTTTTAGTGTAAACTATTTAAAAAATAATAATAGTGTAGATAAAGTCAGTTGACCATTCATCTTTCAACGAATCCTATTGTGAATTCAGTCAAATAGTGTTTGGATTTTACTTGCAATCCATCAAAGTTAGCAATAACAATAAAGTAAAAGAAAGGATGTTTGAGATTGTTTAGTAGAAAATATAATAGATAATAGAAAAATGATAAAGATAACACGTTGAGTTTCAAGTTCACTCACCACTGAACTCATAGTTGGTTATCCTAAGATTATCATTATTTCAATTCTCACACGAAGTTGAACTTTAATCAAACAAATATCAATCAAATTCAACATAATATTATCAACATGCATTCAAAGTCAATTCTAAAAAAAAAACAGAATTTAAAAAGATCGTCTAACACAATCTGCTATAGAGAATTTAAAAACACGACTTTTCCAAATTTAAAAACCAAATTATTATGAAGTGGACTTTAAGCCTAACTCAACCCCATAAAACTAGCTCATGAGGTGAGGTTTGCACCCACTTATATACTAAGTAAGACTCTAATTTCTAGTCGATGTGGGATCTCCAACACACACCCCTCATATATTATGGATGGTCTGATAGCGGCCCCATAGCGGATGACACGATAGGCCCAACACAAACACTCGCTAAGATAGACTCGAAATGACTCTGATACCATATTATAGTAAATGAAGATGAATATTCCTTGCCTGATGTGATGCTTTAATGTAGCGTACGCACGTAATCGTAATAGAGAAAGAGAGGTTTTGATGAACCCTAATTGTAGATAAAACTAAATATAAAAGAAACTTTTATTCACTTTTATATTAGAGAGTAAAATACATGGTGTATATATAAGAAAAAGATTAAGATCTAACTGAAAGAGAAAAGGAAAGTTGAGTCAAACAAACAAAACCCAATAATTTAAAATAGAAAATTAAATATTTTAAGCCAAGTTATCAAATTCATAAACTATGCTTGAATATTAATTTTCAAAAAAGATAAATTATCTTAAATTAAAATTACTCTTCAGATTTTATCAAATAATATTATCTATACGGTATTATGTATTGAATTATTATAAGACTAATATAGTTATAAAAGGATTTTATGTTTTTACCACCCCACTTAAAATAGTGTAACTTCACTTTTGATTTGCACTAGGTAAAAATAGGATTACAATGGTGGTCTAAATTCGTTACCAAATATCATTGTTCTTTTATGACAACTTTTCACCATACTATAATTAAAAGAAAAAAAAAATTATTTCCCTTCTCAGTTACTCTTCTCGATTTCTTTATAATATCACAGTATGATTGATCCACTAATAAAAAGTTTAATCATTTATCAATTATCATTATATGCACAACCAATTATAGTTCTTTACCTTCATCATTTGAAAATAAAATAATACAATGCGTATATAATTATTTTACATGTAATGTATATTTATATAATCACATACATTAAAATCCTCTACAATTAAATTTATAATTATTAATAGTAATTTTTGAAGTGAGTAGGAAAAGAGAAAAAATAGTGGTAGGTGTGTGGTGGAAGGACAAATCTCCATTTCCAATGCAAAATCCTATTCACTGCACGAATGTATGTGTAATTATTTAAAGAGGTTTACTTTTAGCTATGTGCGCGTCTTAAGGAACGCACAATTTGAAACCTTTCTGAGCCACATGATTGTGATCATGATCATGATTCATTACTCAAAATCCTCATCTGAGTGCATCCCACGCCACTGCAACGCAAGACGTTATCTTCCATACCATTTTATGTTCACATTTTCAAACTTTCTTTTCATCCATGAAAATGACCCTCTCTCCCAATACTATTATTTTTAATAATATTTTTTTTTCATTATATAAAATCCTGCTATCTTATAATTCTCTGAAATTAAATTATTCAATTGTTAGTCTATGAACAAAATAATAAGTTTTCATCTTGGTTTATATATATATATATATATATATTATTTTTCATTTTTTTATAAAAAATTATAAATTTTAATTTTACTTGTTATAAAAAAAATTATTTGATTTTCATTTAAAAAATATTTTACATCCTTATTTTTACTCTCTAATATTTAACTTAAGATAGATGCATGTTTATTTGATGAATTTAATATGATGAATTTAAGAAGTTTTTCTAAGTGAAATAAACCAACATATTACATTGTTTGTTTGTTATTTGAAAGGGTTATTTCTGATGAATTAAGAACAAAGAAAAAAATTATAAGAATGAAAAATCAAAGCTTACTACTGTTCATATTATAAGAAGTAAAAGTATATTAAATTTAAATTATTTTAATAAAATGTGTAATAGATAATAATGGTTGTAATGGAATATTCCGAATAAACTTTTGTTTGAATATATTTTCTGAAATATGAGTTTATGTGAGGAAAAGAGTTTTTATAATAAAAGAGAAAATTATGTTAAAAAAACAATAACAAATTTTTAGATGGATAAATAGTATAGAGTGAAGTTTAAGATTAACTCAATCTCATAAAATTGACTTATTAAATTAAGTTTGCATCAACTTATATACAATAAAATGCTCTCATCTCAGATTAATGTGGGACTTCTAATAATAAAAATAATTAAATTTTGTTATATAAATATAAATTATTATAAAGGATATAATTTTATTAATTTTTATAATAATGATTTAAAATATGTACTCTAATTTTACACTGGTTGACCAAATAATGAAATTAAATTGATACAAAAATGGAAAGCATGATGAGCCATAAAGAGTATTTATTCTCTCACCATGTATCCTTACCAGCAAAGTAGAAAGCAAGTGACATGAGGGTGAAGGAGGAGAAAGCCATGGCAGTGAGTGAGGAAAGTGGTGATTCCAGAGGACCAATTCACTTTGTGCTGGTGCATGGCATTGGTGGAGGAGCTTGGTGCTGGTACAAAATCAGGTGTCTTATGGAGAATTCTGGCTACAAGGTCTCATGCATAGACCTCAAGAGTGCAGGAATTGACCAGTCTCATGCTGATTCTGTTCTTTCTTTTGATGACTACAACCAACCCCTCATGGATTTCTTGTCTGCTTTGCCAGAAAATGAACAGGTTTTGGTCTTAATCATCATCAAAGACTGTAATAATATGACTTAGTTTATCTTTTTTCACATGTAAATTGACCCCATATGTTTTGTAGGTGATATTGGTGGGGCACAGTGCAGGAGGATTGAGTGTTACCGAGGCTTGTCACAAGTTTGCCAAGAAGATCCATTTAGCTGTGTATGTGGCAGCAACTATGCTCAAGTTAGGATTCTTGACAGATGAAGATCTCAAACATGTGAGTCCTTTTCACCAACTCTTCTCACCATTCAATTATTCAACACTCATACATATATGTCTCTTCTTTCCTTAAACAGAAGATTAAGTACTGTCATATTAAACTATGATCTTATTTACAAGGTTTTAATGTTCTGAACAGCTATGATTATACACTCATAACTACAACCATTGATTCTAAAACTTTGATGCTATGGTTGTGGTTGTGACTGTGAAAACCTTGCTTCAGTGTTGTATGTGATAGTGATGCTGATAGGTTTCCATTGCTGTCTAACTTTTGGACACTTGAAGACCCAGCAAAGTTGATGTTGATGCTCTGTTGAAAAAAAAAACGATGGCCAACTGTCTTAATAAATCTGAGGCACACGCACCAACTCTCACATTTTTCAAAAGAATACTTCCATACAAAACAAAGTAGCTAGTAACTGTTTGGCAACCGGATCGAGGTGTGTTAAACAAAAACACAAAATAAAGAAAATAGATAAATTTTATTTTCTCTCTTTCTATTCTATTTTAATTTTGTCTATCTTTCTGATTTTGATACAAGTTAATAAACTTATAAATACTTTATTATTAAGCTAGAAATCAGCCTCCTTCTATAAGCATTTGACCACAAACTAGCTGTAAAAAAGTAGTTATTTACAATCTTTTACACCATATGAATTTGGTTTTATTTACAATAGTTAAATACTTATTGACTTTCTCATTTCTATCACATATTTTTCTTATTCTTCTCTTTCTTTTTTACTTCACTGGATACATTTGTGGACCCCTCTTTTTTTTCTTTCAATTTTCTGTATTTACACAGAGATGAATTAATTAATTAATTTTTTTTGGTAAAAAAGAATGAAAGAGACAGATTTTGAGTTAAAAATTTAACAATATTTAAAAATAAATTAATCTTATTTGGTAAGTTAATGTGATTTTAGAAGTTAACCAGTGGTCACAGAGACTCTCATCCACCAGAGACAGAGTAAACTACTATTCAATATAATAACATTTTGTATTTTCCTTTGAGACTTTGCCTCATCATTCTCAACAATCTTTGTGCAATCTAAACCTTCACCAAGATGTCTATCTCTTCTACTAACACATATAATCACCTTTCTTAGTCATGTTTTCTTGTTTGGTGACATGAAATTACCTAGTCTGGAGTTTTCTTGCTTTAATATTCTTGACTTGAATGGTGGTTATGACTTACCCGACAGTCTGTTCCAAAGGGGATGTTTGTGTTCGAGAGGATGTGTGAATCATATAAAATTTTCACTGTGTTCAAAAGTATCTCCAATGATTGAAAAGAAACAAAAGAATCAGTGAGCCTAATTGCCATTTTTGCATGAGAATGGAGTAGCTAATTACTTTTTGTTCCTCATGTAAATAATGGACACAATGATGGTGATTTTGATTTGTGTGATGCAGGGTGTACCTGACCTATCTGAGTTTGGAGATGTATACCAGCTGGGATTTGGATTGGGACAGGATAAGCCTCCAACCAGTGCTTTGGTGAAAAAAGAATTTCAACGCAAAATCATCTATCATTTATCTCCACATGAGGTATGCATTCAAAAGGGGGGAAAAGGGTCATGCATGTTGTGCTTTATGTACACAACTGTTTATTTAACCCATGTTCACTTACTCAGACATACCCTTTGGCTCCAGGGTACCCCACATGCCATGTACTTATACCTACCATCAATTTCATTATCATATGCTTTTGCCACTTGTAGGACCTTTTATGGCAACTTCTTTAAAAGAAGACCAAAACACACAAGATTTATCCAAATTAAAACATCCTAAAAGAACATTCTGGCTAAAAAGTGCTAGTTATTACTTCTGCTATTCACTTTTAAATTTCAAGATAAAGACCAAAGTTATGAATACAAATGTTATTATTATCCAGAAAAAACAGACACAAGTATCTGAATGATAATGTAACTGATGAAACTAAACATGTTTAATGTGATCATAGGATTCTACCTTAGCTTCTATGCTGTTGAGGGCAGGACCTATTCTAGCCTTGACAAGTGCAAGGTTTGCAGAGGATGGTGAAGTGGAGAAGGTGCCAAGGGTGTACATAAGGACAAGGCAAGACCATGTGATGAAGGCAGAGCAACAAGAAGCCATGATAAAGAGGTGGCCACCATTGAGTGTGTATGAACTAGACAGTGATCATAGCCCCTTCTTCTCCACCCCTTTCCTCCTCTTTGGTTTACTTCTAAAAGCTGCAGCTGTTGACTTTGGATGCAACCTTACCAACCCAGCCCCCTCTGTGCTATGAAATATCAATTTGGTATATAGTTGTCCAAGGTATGTATTGTGCTCCCACATCGAAAAGATGAAAGATCTATCTTATGTTTAGTATCATATATTGTAATGCAAGATTTAAGGATATCTGCTGAGTATGGAAGAAGGGAGTTTAATAAAATGGTAGATCTAATAATGCCAAATTTAGCATGAACAATCTTGATGAGAAATTTCACCAAAGTGTGTTAGATAGCATAAATAATAGATTATTTTAAGTTTGTTCAAATATTTTTTAAAATATAATAATTTTTTTTTAATTCAAATAATTTCCATTCTCAATCATTTTTGTTTTGTTTTTTCTACTTCTCCATTTTCAATCATTCAGTTTAAACAGAAATTTAGACTGCATAACTTATTGAACTTTTAAAATGAATATCCAATGAAAAAGTGCTTTTAAAATAGTTATTCCTCTTATTTTTTTTTTATTTATAAAAATTAAGCACAAACTATAAAGTTTATTACTCTCTTATCCTTCTTTCATTCAGCTATGAAAGTTAGTTGTTCACCTTTGAGACAAACATAGTGCGTGAATATTAAAAATATATAAATATAGTTAACAATTATATTATTTTAAAAAGAATTATTAGTTTAAGCATTTTTAAAAAAATATAAAATAATTTATATATTATAATATTAGATGCATAAGAGTAATTACTTTAAAATAATTACTTGTTATATGATACAATTACATTATTAATTTTTAATATAATACAACTATTATTATTATTTTAAAATAAAATAGATAATTTAATTATTGATTACAAAATTGATGAAATTTAATTAATAAATGGCTTTTTGGAACTTTTAAAATTTTAATTAAAGTATCAAAGATTTTGTTTAAACCTTCAATATATAATTAAATAGTTTTGGTAGTAACCTTCAATTAATATTAAATTATAATAAAATATAATATATTTTATAAAAAAAATTAAATATCAAAATATGATAAATAATTATAAAATAAGAGTAAATTTTGTTATCACTTTTAATAGAAAGAAAATATTAAAGAAAAAGTTATAGAAATACATTTTATGAAAATTTTCAATAGTTAATAAATACTTATATTTTCTAACAAAATTATTAGTATTATACAAAAAAATACATGCGCAACTGTGTACATATATGTTCACATTTTTATTAGATTAAAATATATTATTTTATAATTTATTATTTTTATAAAGAATTAATTAAAAAAATAAGATTATTTAATATATACGTATATAATTTTATAAAAATAGTATTAATCATTATTTTAAAAAAGTTATTTAGTTATTTTTAATAAAAATAATTTAATATTTATTTATTAAAGGGTAAAATTCTCCAATAAAAAATGACTTTAAAAAGAAGTTATCAAATAGTTTATCTTTATATCATGGTATAGATTTAAAATATTTTTGTCTCAATTTTTTTTTCACACATAAATTTAACCATTAATTATCAAAAAAATTATTTATTATGAATTTTACGTATTGAAATTTTTAATTTTAATAGTCATAAATATCATATTTTTTAGTGAAATTTAGAAATTTTATTATTATTATTAATAAAATAAATTATAAAGTGATGTTGTTTTTAAAAAGAGGTGTTGACTCATATTTTTTTTTTCTTTTGATTAATGATATATTAAATTTTTTATTTTATTAGTTTTATTTACTGCCTATCATTTAATTTACATATAAAAAAAATACATGTACATAAATATGTTTTATATAAAATAGGAAAACAAATAAGTTTTTTACTCTATCCTTAGCAGATAAAAAGAATGAACAATTTTTGAATAGATATTGAATATTTTTAGAAGGTGTTGGACGTTTTTTAAATTTCCAAATTACAGTTTCACCCTCATCAAATTCTCATAAGTTCTTTTGTATGTGAAGAAAAGAGAAATTGGCAAAAGTGGGAGTGAAAATGTAGGACTCTAACAATAGTGAAAGATGAAAAAGAACAGGTATGGATGATAACATGTTGACCATGTTTGATGCCTCAGAAACTATGGAGGCTCACCATATGTCCTTGATGATGATAGTTAGAAAATAATTTTTTAGTCTTTTTTATTTAATAGTTATATTTGGTTTTCTTGATGTGCTTCTACATTTGTCTTTTTTTGTCCTGCTTTTGATCTCGACAGAGTGAGTGAAGTTGGAAGAGGAAGAAGACCGAGAAGTTAATGTAGGTGAAGGAGAACCAACTGGATCTGCATCCTATCCTCGCCACAGAGTTTCAACCGCAAGGAGTAAAGTCCTAGAAAGGTCTGTCTTCGTGTCTCAATAGGTCAAGGAGTTAAAGCGCGTGAAATTCATGTCAGTGGAAAATTATGGTGAATTTACGGTGAGATGGGGTCTTACTCATCACAAAGATAGTGTAGTTGGTTGTTGTCAGGCTTGCTTGGACCATGCTAAGCATTCCCAAGAAGATGAAAATAAATGTAATATTTATGTTTATTGCCCAAAATTTGGGTGTCATTCACCACATGTCTATCCGCACAAATATCAGGAATGTTGGTTGAAATACGTAAGTTGCAACCTATGAGTGTGATTCACTCCTTTGCTGCTCCTCTTTGCATGCTTAATAGCCTGTAATGAATCATGGTATGATTGTTTTTGTAAATATAATGAACGTACCACTATATGACATCAACTGAGTTGGACTTGGGTTATATGATCTGTCTCCGGTGATGATGGAGGAGTTTTGCTCAGGTGCAACATTAAATGCAAGTTCCTCCGAGATGTATTTCATGTTGTCATTAAGGTCCACAATGAAAATTTGTCTATGAATGTGATGTTGGACTTGTCAGGACATCCTTACTCCATGGCCTATGGCACAATAAGCTCCCCATAGTTCCTCCATCAAGTTGTAGAAGAGATTAACCCTACATTTAGCAATAAAGATGTTCAAGTACATTAGGATCTCCTTAATTGTGGATGATGAAATTATTTACTAAAGGTGCATACATGAAGTCATCCAAAAATTCATCTTTAGCCTCAAAACATTTTGTTGATTCATTCCACACAAATCCACTAAGATTCATTCCACACATGAATCTTGTGCCATCTGTGTTTGAGGTTTTTTTGCCTATTTTTTACATATTTTTCTATATCCCCACCAAACCAGACTAATAGAGCGTAAACAATGTTACTGTAGGCTTGGGTCAACTAACTTTCATTGACCATATTTCCTAATTCTGCCTCGTCCACCATAGCTGGAAAAAGTTGTAGGTCCATCTTTGCGATCCATTTTCTAAACTCATGGATATATGCAGATGATTCTGGTACAACATTCTAATTCATGTTTTACCTATTGAAAAAACAACTCATCCAACTATAAGACAAGACATATATAATCCGTTAAGCAAGTATTTAGTTATAAAGTGAACATGGACAACCAAAGTTCTCATTTAGAATACAAATTATGACATAGTTTTAATTGTTTTCATAATTTATCCCCATTTCATTAGTTATAGTGTCTCTAATGTGTTGTGAGCCTATCCTATAATCATCCTCACGAACATGTGAGGCATTTACGTCTTGTTCCATCCATCCATCCTCAAAATACCCAAACCAATGTGGTTCATGTTCCATCTCAAAAATGTCTTTCATATATACAATTACAAAATTTAATATGCTGTAATTTATTAATTTTTTAAAAAAATTAAATTAATTTAGATGTAAATATGTAATTTACATATGTGATCTTTCATATTTTCTAGTTAAATTAGTTTTGTTCTAATTTATTATTCAATATAAAAAGTTTCATTACAATAAAAAATTTCTAATATACCATTTTTGTGAAATTTATTTAGAGTTTATTTATTTTAATTAAAGTTTAAGATAATTATTGCACAATAATTTTTTTTAATAGAGGATCAATCTAGTAAAAGACATATCTATGACTAAATTACAATTTATAGAAATAATTAGTGTTTCAATACTAACACAAATGCACATGTAAATATTTTTAAATTTTAAAAAATTGTACTAATTTTTTTTACTGGAATCATATATTGTTATATATAATAAATTTCTTAAATTTCATAACAACTTATTAAATAATTATGCCTAGGATATTTATTAATTTAAAATATGAAATAAAAATAAGTTGAATATACGAAACTTGAACTCATATTTTTTTATATAATAATTTATTATATGATCCATATCAGTTTAATATTGTATATTTTTAACTTTCCAAATCTTCATATTAATTACTTTGTCTTTACTGATAAAAAAAAAACTTACTTTGTTTTTTCCTTTAATTAAATCCAAACTTCTTATGTAAATGTATGATGAGTACATTTCCATTCAGTCTTAAAGCATCCAACATAATTTCTTTAGACTGTGATTGAGAGTAAAATTCATTGTTGTAGACGAAATCTACATAATTGGATGAAACTGAACCATAATTAGAATCACTGCTTAAATCTGTTTTTTAAATATATTTTTCTCTCATCTTTATCTTGACCATCCGCAGAGATTCTAGAACTTATTAATGTTAATCCAGATAAAGAATTATAGTGCGTTGAAGTTTGGAAAGTTTTGTTGAACAAGGACTAGAAGCGGTCTCACCTATACATCCATAGACACACCTATACATCCATAGACAGCCTCCCTAGAGCATCTAATGCTAGAAAAGTTGCTCGAAAGAGGAAGATTCGATTTTTGGTTATCCTTTGCGAAAATTTTGAAGATTTCCCTGTGAAGAATTATGTCACTTTGAAGATTGGAAAGTTTAGTTGTGGAAGGACTAGACGCTCCTTGTGTTTAAGGTCATTATACGATCTTCCTGAAACGTCTACTAATGAATGCTCCAATTTGGAAAAGGAAGATATTGATTTTGTGATTTTATTACATTCTAAAGAAGTAGGAGGCCAATATGACTGATTATGCTTCCAAAGAAGCACATAAACAATTTGGTGAATCATGTAATCGATTATGTGGTTTCTTTGTAAGCATAATTGATTATGTGTGCTCCCACAATTGTGCATGTGAGTGTATCTTCTACGTATAGCCATGTATTGTTCAACTAATCTTCTTTGTCTTCACCCTAACTCCACAAACAACCTTTGTTAACAATAGAGAGCACGTCCACCACCAAACTGAATTCTAGAGAAATCACAACTCACACCAACGCACAAGCACTGCAAACTCTGAAGAAAAATGCACCAATCCAACCACACCATTGTGGGTTCACTAGTACAAAATTTTAAAACAACAACTCATTATTTAATGCGTTTTTACAATCAGACGATGTCTTTCAAAACACGGTGACATTTTTTAAATTAACTTCATTTAAGAAGACGGTTATTTGTAATAGCAGCATTCTTAAATCAAGCGCTTTGATTTAAGAAGGCGACTATTTGTAATAGCCGCATTCTTAAATCAAGCGCTTTATGTACGAATGTGGCTATTACAAATAACCCCATTCTTAAATCAAGTGCTTGATTTAAGAATGCGGCTATTATAAATAGTCACCTTCTTAAAATCTTTTTTACCTTAACTCAGAAGCGTGCCACTTACGTTTTCATACACTCCTTTCTCTCGCGTTTTGTCTCTCTTTTGTGTTTCCTCCATTAACTGTGTTTCCTATTTTCTTCCACTCTTCTTTGCATTTTCGTCGTGCCATTAGTAAGCATTGTCTTACTCTCTTCTTCTTAACCATTAATTTTTGTATGCTTCTGTTTCTCTTATGTTTTGTATGTTTTCCATTTCTCTTATGTTTTGTCTTATGCCATTGCTAAGGTCATTGTTTCATCGGGAAGGTTTTTGTTTGCTTTCTATTGTGCCTTCCTCGTCACTGTTGCCGCCTGCTTCGTCGTATATTTGCGTTTCATTGGAAAAATTTTATTTGCGTTTTCTGGACTTTCATTGGGATGAAATACTAAGCATGTGAAGAGGTATGATATGGATGCACCAAGAGATAAAAAGAAATGCTAAAATAATGACCTTGTTCTTCGGAAAAGATCAAAGTTGAGAACTTTGATTAGAAACCCAAACAACAGCGAAAAAGAAAAGAAACCCTGAACGTCACTCATAAATGCGATTTATAAATGCGGTGTTATATAGCCGCATTTATAAATCGAATTTACGAATGCGGCTAAATAGTCGCCTTCTTATCTCTTCGATTTAAGACTATGTATACATCAAATGCGGCTATATAGCTGTCGTTTTAAATTGAAAATAGTCGTCGTTGTTTTACCTTTCTGCACTAATGGTTTTTAATGATGTATTGACTGCCTCAAGATACCATGGTCAATGATGACTATTTTTACGGCAAGTGTACAATGTTAAATGTAATAATTTGTCCGTAAGAACGAATATCACACCTACAAGGAACAGTTGAATTATCAAGTATACGATTCACTAAATAGAAAACAAAATAATAAAGTTATTCAAGAATTGTAAAAAAGGCAAAGTAAAAAGTTATTGATTCAATTGGGATTGGGGTTCATCCTTCTTACTCTTTTGTATTTTGAAAAGCATAATAATATTCTATCATTTGATTGATGTTGATGCGCATATTAAATTCATTTATATCAATTTCTCGCATATAAAATTATTAAGAGAGTTTCCTAAATATCGATCCTTCACATATTGATAAAAACTCTTTATCCTTACGATTAAATGTTGATAGAAATTAACATTTCAAATCTATTCCTAGCATTCAAATATGTTAAGAATTATCATTTAGGTTAAAAACTTAGAAGTACTTTTCAGTCACATCTAAGAATCAAGATCATGGTAAACAAGCCTTACGAATAAAATGATAATACCAATCATCAATCAAGAACAAAATATTATATTTAAATATCACTTCAATACATAAGAGTTTGAACATATTACTCCCAATTCCAAAGGGTAGAATTAGCCACTCATGTTGGCCATTACAAGCATGGAAAGCAAGAAAAGAAGATACAAAATGTTTCTCCTTGACAGTTGCCTCCTCTAGGGTTTTCTTTCACCTCCTATTCTCCCAATGATGTCTAGGGTTGTGTCTCATGCCTGATATTTAACCTGGTTGGGCTTGGGCTAAGTGACTTCTCGTCTCGGCGAGTTGGACGAAAATAGACCCAACGTCTCCAGAGTGATCTCGCCTGGGCTTGATTGAGCTCGCTTGGACAAGATCTTCTGGAAGCTTCTAGCTTAGGCGAGCTTGGGCGAGTGTTGGAGCATTCCAAGTTTTCCTTTTTATCTTTGTATATTCTCCTTGTGCCCTTTCATCTTCATTTATCCTTAGAATTATGAAATTAACACAAATTTGAAAATAAATCGTTCTTATTCATATTATAATAAATAAATATGTAAAAAAGTTTAAATTCCTAAATTAGGAGTTATATTATAGTTATTTTATCAATAAATATTTATAAGTGTTTATATTTTAATATGAAATATTAATGAACTATGATATTTATCAGTCAACAAAGCAAAAGAATCCACATTGTGTGCAGTGCATGACCAGGAATCTGTGCATGGACAAAATTCTCTATGATGCAAAGTGAAAAAAGGAAAGACATGTGTAATTGCACATATGTTGTTTTTGGCCTTCTCAAACAATATTCTCTACATAGCTAGGACAGTCCATCCATCCTCACCCTCAAATCTTCACTCTTACATATAAGCTGAAACAAACAACATTGTTGCTTTTCAAAGGATTGCTTTCTCGTACAAGGTTTTAAAGTTTTGACTTCGCAAACTTTTAGAAAACAAAAGTTCCTTGCTATCTTTGAAAAGTTTATGACTTGAGAGCAGTATGAAATCATTATTATTAGTAACAATTTGATTCATGAATGTGTTAATGGGTAGCAAATTAGTTTTTGAGAGAGAGAAATCCAATTTAATCTCTAAATATTTAAAACAAATACAAATTGCTTTTTGAAATTTATAACTTAATATCAAGTGGCTCTTTAGAAAAATAAAATTTAGTTTCAAATTTCTCTTAAATATTACGCATATAATCATCATTCTTTTTAAACATTAAAGGACTAATTAAGAATTTTGGTTATTGTTCCTGCTAGGGAGATGAGACCTAGAGAACTATTGAAGTCTTCATCTTCCTCCTTCAGTAGGGCAGCTTGCTAGGGCTTCACTGGGATCCTTCTCGCCTTCTTGCTTCTCCTTCGACTCTCGGTCTCGGGTGAATGCCAAATGGAGGAGGTACCTGCAGAAGGCACTCCGACGCTCAAGTCAGTAAAGCGGGTGATCGACACTCGGGTAGGTGCATAGTAATAAATGACGTACCTTGTTCCTTGAAATGTGTGCTATTTATATTATTTTAATGGACTTACCTCATTGGGCCTAATTAGTGGAATGGATCACACTTAGGGTTGCATTACCTAATCCATAATGATAGTTTAGTTTCACTAACCTTGGTTTGAACGTTAATGATTATACATGTCGGTCGGCCTGACCGTGCATGGTGACTCGGCCAGCTCGGGTAGGCAGACCGAGACACGTCATGATGTCGGTCGGCCATACCGGTACAGTTGCCCCCAGGCTTGAAGATGGATACACGATGAGTCTTGAATGTTAGGTGTCGGTCGGCCTCCCTTAGGTGCGTGACTATTGGGCTTCCCGAGGTGTGATGTGACCTTCGGCGGCATGACATGACCTGCATTAATGAGGGGTTTTTCGAGCGGGAAGCATTGTGGACCGTTGGATCCAAGAGATCTAACGGTTGAGATTAATCCGAAGTTTCAAATTCCGAGGTCCCTGGGCCCTATAAATAGTCGTCCCAACAGTGCCGAGACGCTGTGCTTTTTATTTGTGAGTTGACTGATAACCGAGCAATCTCTCGCCCTAGCTCTGAGAACCGAGTGATATCTCGCCCTCTTCATTAGACTCAGTCTCGTCTTTTTCATAAGGTTAGTTATGTCGACTTTATCTTGGCCTACATCCTCTTCTTCTGGTCACCTTTCCTCTCCTCTCGTCCTTGGACATTCTTCTTCATCCTCATCCTCTTCTTCATCTACAACCGACTCCTTGTCGGTCGAGGTGGCCAAGACGCCACCCCAGGTAGAGGTCATAAGGGGGGACGATCCGGCTAATGCTACTGACCGGTCGGACTCTCCCCCGACGACCATTCCTCTAGTGAAACTTAGCTGGGTGGACCCTTAGGTGGTTGAGATCTCGTCCAACTATAAGACCGAGGTTGTTGTGACCAAGTTTTTGGTCAAGCACCCGATTTTAAAGGCGGGCGGGCATTCTCGCTACTTTAGCGTTTTGCCTTGTGAGCCCATCGAGAGTGTGTGTTTGGGGCGATCGGGTACCGGTTCCCCCTTCTTTTACATGTACACATGTCTTTTCTCGGAGCTACATGTTTTTCTCCTCTTCGACGAATTCACAATGGACGTCCTTCGGACGCTCAATGTAGCTCCCACCTAGATTCACCCAAACACTTGGGCGTCCCTCTAGGCCTTTCGCCTGTTATGTGATGTTATGCGTCTTCACCCCATTCCTTCTTCTTTCCTTTGTTACTACACCTCTCACCCCATCCAACCTGCCTCTTGGCACTCCTTGGTCGGTCGGTCGGGGAACGTGTTATTTGACTCCTTCGCAGTCTCTTACAAGAGGTTTAAAGAGAGGTTTGTGAAGGTCATTATTTGGCCAGAGGTGATGACCTATTTTTTCGACAAGGCTGGTCGGTTGAGGTTTCCCCTCTACTTGACTCGCCAACCTTGTGATTTTAAGGTGTGGCCGAGGCCGATGGAGGGCGCCGATGAGCTGGAGATCCTCTTGCTCTTTTTTGATGCCCTCTAGAAGAAGCTTTCATGCAGGAGGTTGATCGGTGCTTATGCCAAGACGGCGCGATGGGCGGCTGTTAGGGGTATGAGTCTTTGTATTTTGTTCTGTCGGTCGGTTTTTAAACTTTCTCGTCCTTTAACACTTGTGATTTTTTGATTTTGCAGAAGTCATGGTTCAAGAGAGATTGGCCGGTGCAAGCGTACTAGACAAGTATAGGTAGCGGGCGGCCGAGCAAAAAGGGCATCGAGAGCTCCGAGCGTCTGAAGCAAGATCTAGCTACAAACACTGACTTCTCGGAGAAGATAGCTCGGGAGGCGGCCGAGAGGGAGATAGCTCAGCAAGAGGCTGTTGAGGCTGAGCGTCGGCTGAAGGAGTTGAAGGCTGAGATGGCCAGGGTGGTGGCCGAGAACACCAACTTAAAGAAGATGGCCGAGGAGAGAGATGAGAAACTCTCGTCCTCGGCCGATGAGTTGGCCACCCTTTAGCCCACCAAGGATGAAGCCGAGGCCGAGCTTGATCGCAACTTTGAGGAGACCGAGGAGTTGCTCAAGCAGAGCTTTCTTCCGGCTGTGCGCCAAGCCCATATGCTTTTTGGGGGGCTGCTAGCCTCTTGTGACTTTGACCTCGACCACGAGGTTTACCAAGGTCGGTTAATGCCTAGTGCCGAGGCGAGTGCTTTGGCGGTACAGGAGGCTGGAGCGATCGAGGTCAAGGTGGGCAAATGCCTTGAAGGTAATCAAGAATAGGTTTGACTTTGGTCGGGCTGTGGCCTTTTCTTGCTTTATATTTTTCTCTCTCCTCCGAGGTCGGGGTGTGACCTCCCCTTTTGGTTTTATTAAATGTATCGGCCTTTTCTTTATCATTGTGCTCTCGGTCTTTTTTGCTTATGAGAAAAATTCACAAGTTAAAATGTCGATCTTTATTTGTTTGGGCGGTAGACCATTGATGCGAAGACATATTCGAACAAGTTAAATTGGCTGTCGACCATTATTGTGATTGCTTTAATCGAACAAGTTGAATTGGCTGTCAGCCATTATTGTGATTGCTTTAATCGAACAAATTAAATGGGTGGTCGACCATTAATTGTGCTTGCGTTAATCGAACAAATTAAATGGCGGTCGACCATTAATTGTGAGTTTATTTGTGCCAAGTTATAAGTTTAACTTGGGTGATCTGTCTCGGCAGAGTATGCTGGTTAAGGCTTCATCCAAACCAAGCCGAGTGTGAGGTGTTGGCAGGGTATGCCGGTTAAGGCTTCGTCCAGACCAAACCTAGTTGATCAGTCTGGACAGGGTATGCCGATTAAGGCTTCATCTAGACCGAACCGAGTGTGAGGTGTTGGCAGGGTATGCCGGTTAAGGCTTCGTCTAGACCAAACCTAGTTATCGGTCTCGACAGGGTGTGCCGGTTAGGGCTGCATCCAGACCGAGCCGAGTGAGAGGTGTTGGCAGGGTATGCTGGTTAAGGCTTCATCCAAACCAAACCTGGTTGATCGGTCTCGGCAGGGTATACCGGTTAGGGCTGCATCCAGACCGAGCCGAGTGAGAGGTGTTGACAGGGTATGTCGGTTAAGGCTTCATCCAGACCAAACCTGGTTGATCGGTCTCGGCAAGGTATGCCGGTTAGGGCTACATCCAGACCTAGCCGAGGAGTTGCAGGAGAATGATGTCAGTACTTTGAGTGAAATGCCTCGTCAAAACCTCCATGGTAGGGTGAGGAAAGAGTGCGTAACATTATTTATTCAGCTGTAATAAAATTTAAGGTGCGTGACATTCCACGTCCTTGGTACAATTTTGTTCGAAAGCCACTCTAAGTGATAAGCTCCCCCCTTTGCAACTTCTCGGACTCGGAAAGGTCCCTCCCAGTTGGAAGAGAACTTCCCTTCATTTTTCCTGGCATCGCTGCGCATCCTCTAGATGAGGTTGTCCTTCTGGAAGCTTCTCGAACGGACTTTTGTGTTGTATTGTCTTGACACTCGGATCTTGCAGGCGACCTCCCGAATTCTGCTTTTGTCACAAAACTCACTTATCAAATTGAGGTTGACCGCTAGGCTTTCCTCGTTGAGGGTGAGGTTGAACATCTGCCCTTTGTATGGTGGGCTCGCCCACCTCGATCGGGATCATGGCCTCGGTCCCATATGTCAGGCTGTATGGGGTGTTTCCTGCATGGTAGTCTGGGGGGTGCATATATACGCCCAGAGTACTTCTATCAACTCCTCGGTCCATCGGCCTTTTGCCTTGCCTAGATGCTTTTTTAGTTTATTCAATATGCCCTTCTTGGCGGCCTTGGCCTGTCTGTTGGTTTGCGGGTATTCTACCGAGGCCATAATTGACTTGTTGCCCAGGTCATCATAGAAGGACTACAGGCCTCGGTCAATGAATTGTCGGCCATTATCAGTTATTATTGTGTGTGGGACATCGAATTGGCAAACAATGCTCCTCCATACGAAATTTTGAACATTTTTTGTTGAGATCGATGCAAGGGGTTCAACCTCGATCCATTTAGTGAAGTAGTCGATTTCCATAAGGAGGAACTTGATCTTCCATTTTTCCTGGCGCAAAGGGACCGATAATGTCCATCCCCCAGATTGCGAACGACCATGGGGAGATAGTACTTTGCAGCTCTTCCGATCTTGTGTAGTGGAGAGGGCCAAACTCCTAACACTTGGCACATTTCTTTACGTACTCGGCACAGTCGCCCTAGACGGTCGACCAATAGTAGCTAGCTCTCAAAACCTTAGTGGTCATCATTCTCGCCCCTGAGTGATTTCCGCATACCCCCTTGTGGATCTCGATCAAGATATACTCGGTCCGTTTGCTGGTGAAACACTTTAGTGGGGGTTTAGGGTTTAGGGTTTAGGGTATCCTCTTCGGTACAAGTCATCGTTGATCATGGTGTATCGAGCACACTGTTGTTTCATTGTTTTTTCTTGTTCTGGCTTGCATGTGCCATCCTCCAAGTACTGGATGATGGGTGTCATCCAGTTGTCGGTTTTGGCCTCGACTATTGCAAGACATTCGATCTTGGACACACTGGGGTGCCTCAACCATATCTGTATGACTGGAGTATCCTCTTCGGTACAAGTCATCGTTGATCATGGTGTATCGAGCACACTGTTGTTTCATTGTTTTTTCTTGTTCTGGCTTGCATGTGCCATCCTCCAAGTACTAGATGATGGGTGTCATCCAGTTATCGGTTTTGGCCTCGACTATTGCAAGACATTCGATTTCGGACACACTGGGGTGCCTCAACCATATCTATATGACTGATATCTGGTGGCTCTTCTTCTTGGTCACCGACAACTTGGACAAGATGTCGATCCTTTTGTTTTCCTCCCTCGGTATGTTCTCCAAGGGTGCTTTGTTGAACCGGGCGATACTATTTTAGGCGGCATGGTAGTAACGTTGTAGTAGATGCTCCTTCACTTCAAATTCTTCCTTAACTTGGGTGACCATAACCTGTGAGTCGCTTTTGCACACGACCTCGCGTGCTCCCATGTCATAGGCTAGGTTTAGCCCTACGAGCAAGGCCTCGTACTCGGCCTGGTTGTTGGTCGCCTTAAACCCGAACTGGAGTGCTTGCTCCAGGAGGAGGTCGCCCGATCCTTCCAGGACGACTACTGCTCCGCAGGCTGTTTTGTTAGATGAGCTGTCTACGTAGAGCGTCCACCCACCCAAGAGGGTGGGCAGTGGTGTCAACTCGGCCGAGAAGTCGGTCAGGCACTGAGATTTGATGGTTCCCCTCGGTTTGTACCAAATGTCGAACTTGGACAGCTCGATCGATCAACCTATCATTCTCCCTGCAAGGTCCGACTTAGATAAAATTTTAAAAATTGGGTAGTTGGTCCTTACGATTATCGAGTGATTTTGGAAGTGGGGGTGCATCCGTCTTGCTGTGAGGACCAGGACAAGAGCCACCTTCTCGATCATTTGGTACCTTGTCTCGACCACATGGAGGGTTCGACTGACGAAGTATACCGATCGTTCCTCGCCCTCAGCCTCCTGCACCAAAGCAGCATTGACTGCTTCCTCCGAGACCGCTAGGTACACCAGGATTGGGTGATCGAGTCTCGACTTCTGGATGACGGATGAGGATGTCAGGAATTCCTTGAACTGCTTGAAGATCTCTTCGCATCTGTCGTCCTAGCTGAACTTTGCGGCCTTCCAAAGTAGTTGGACCATCGGTCTCGTTTTCTCGGCCAAGCGGGGAACGAATCTGGAGAGGACTGTCAGGCGCCCTAGGAGTTGTTGTACCTCTTTGATGTTCTTTGGACTTCTCATCCTAAGTATAGCTTGACATTTATCGAGGTTGACCTCTATCCCCCTGTGGGTGAGCATGAAGCCCAAAAACTTCCCTCCCTCAACTTTGAATGTGCAGTTCTAGGGGTTGAGCTTCATATTGGCCCCTTTGAGTGCCTTGAACACCTCGTCGAGGTCCTTCACATGTTGTTCGAAGGAGTCAGACTTCACTACTATGTCGTCCACATATACCTCTACCGACCGATCAGACCTCTAAAGATCTCTTCCATGAGACGTTGGTAGGTCACCCCTGCGTTCTTGAGGCCGAACGACATGAACTCATAGTAGTAGTTAGCGTCGATCGTCATGAAGGTCGTCTTCTCCTTGTCTTTGGGGTGCATACTTATCTGGATATAACTAGGAGGGGTACCCTCCTCAGCTCTTGCCTTGCCTCCAGTTTGTTCTCGGTCGCTAGGGGGTCAAGGTCTACTAACGCGACGGTTGGCTCGACTGACATTGGTCGGGCCTCCCTGGGTGAGCGGTCCTTTCGGGAGGACTTTCTCTTGGGAGAGATGTCATTCATTAAGGACTCCACCCGGAGGCTTTCAGCATAGCACTCTCGTGCCTTCTTTTGGTCCACGTGGACCGTAAGAATGTCCCCCGTCTTCAAAGGGAACTTCATTGCCAGGTGAGGGGTCGATACGATGACCATTAGTTAGTTGATGGACGGTCGGCCGAGGAAGATGTTGTAGGAGGTATTGGCATCGATGACCAGGTATCAGATCCTTATGGTCTTGGTATTCTTCTCCGGGCCGAAAGTGGTCTAGAGCTCAATGTAGCCCTTGGTACCCACCCTCTCACCCGAGAACCCGACAACATGGTCGTCGTAAGGCACCATCTCGGCCTCGAAAATCCTCATGGCCATGAACGTTTTCCAGTAGAGGATGTCTACTGAACTTCCTTGGTCGACAAGGGTCTTTTTGATGGTGAATCGGTCTATATCAACCGATATCACCATGGGGTCGTCCTGGCGGTAATCCACGTCCTTGAAGTCTTCATCTGTGAAGGTGATGGGTGACATCCTCGGCCGGAATGTCACCGCATTCATCTGGTGCACTGCCTGTAGGTGTTTCTTCCGGGCGTTGTTGGTGCTCCCTCTTCCGGCGAAGCCGCCGGCTATGGTGTTGATAACCTCTCGATTACCTCCTCTTTCGGCCTCCCTAGGAGGGTTGTCTCTCCGAGACCGGCGGTCGTCCCTATGGTCTCGGTTGTCTCGGCCTCGTGGGGGTGACCTCATTCTCTTAGAGGGCTCCTCCCTATGAGGTGAGCATCTTGTGTCTCAGCCATTTCTGACGAATCGACGCAGGTGCCCGACCTGGATGAGCTCCTTAATCTTGTCCTTCAAGGCCTAACATTCCTCAGTGGAGTGTCCACTGTTCTGATGGTACCGACACTGTTTCCTTCGGTCGGCGTTGTTTGGGCTGGCCACTTTTCTGGGAGGAGGGATCAACCCGACGTTGAGTGCCTCGTCCAGAATTCTCCCCCTTTCAGCAATTAGGGGTGTTTATCTTGAGAATCAGATTGATCGATCTCTATTATCTCTGCGCCTGTCGCCCCGCTGTCCTGATCGACCTTGACGGTTCTTTTCTTCCTTATTCTTCTCCCTAGTAGCCTTGGCTCGGGCTTGGTTACGGAACTCCCTGAGTTCCTCCAGTTGCATATACTTAGCAGCTCTTTTTCTCAGCTCGTCCAGGCTGTCGGACGGCTGCATGCACAGGTTGTCAGCAAAAGGTCCTGGGCACAGGGCCATTAGCATGTGATGCATGGCAACGTCCGGGCTGAGGTTTCGGATGCTCATTGCCACTTTGCTGATCCTATCAACAAAGGTTCTCAGCGACTCTCCCTTCTCCTAGCGGATGCCTACCAGGGCGATGGAGATCAGGTGATGCGGCCTGCTGGTGACGAACTGAGTCTCGAACTTTGCCACGAGTGTGGCAAAGCTGTCAATGGAGTTGGGTGAGAGCTTGGTAAACCAGTTGAGGGCTGCTCCTTTCAGCGATGTAGGGAACACTCGGCACAAAACTGCATCGTCCAAGGTATAGAGACTCATATGGGTGGTGTATGCATCAATATGTTCGTCCGGGTTTGTAGACCCGTCATATCGGTCTCGGTTGAAACCCTTCCACTTGTCTGGCAGTGGGACTTCAATGATGGTGTTGGTGAACGGGTGTTGGCGAGCCCAGTCCGTGGTGATGGTCGTCCTAACCGACCTTTTGAGAAAGGATTCTCCCTCCATCTCGTGGGTGAGAACCTTGTCTCTAGTCTTCTCCACCGGTCTCGAGTGGGGAGGAGAGGCGAAGGACCTGCCGACCACATTGGTCGGTCCAGTGGATGGTCCTCCCTCCATTAGCTTCCTCTTCATCTCGTCATCTCCCTTCGGAGAGCTTGCATCTCTTGTTCATTTTTCTAGACAGCTTCCTCTGTCCTCCTCTTCATCTCGGCCATCTCTCTCTAGAGAGACAGCAGCAACGTTGCTTGGTCGGCATCAGTCATCCTTTCCATGCTTCTGGTTGAGACCATCTACTTTCTCTCTTTAGCTAGTTTCTTTCGGCCCCACGGTGGGTGCCAATTGTTCCTGTTAGGGAGATGAGACCTAGAGAACTATTGAAGTCTTCGTCCTTCTCCTTCGGTCGGGCAGCTTGCTAAGGCTTCACTGGGATCCTTCTCGCCTCCGTGCTTCTCCTTCGACTCTCGTCACGGGTGAATGCCAAATGGGGGAGGTACCTGCAGAAGACACTCTGACGCTCAAGTCAGTAAAGCGGGTGATCGGCACTCGGATATGTGCATAGTAATAAATGATGTACCTTGTTCCTTGGAATGTGTGTTATTTATATTATTTTAATGGGCTTACCTCATTGGGTCTGATTAATGGTATGGATCACACTTAGGGTTGCATTACCTAATCCTTAATGATAGTTTAGCTTCACTAACCTTGGTTTGAGCGTTAATGGTTATACGTGTTGGTCAGCCTGACCGTGCGTGGTGTCTTGGTCAGCTCGGGTAGGCAGACTGGAACACGTCAGCGGGTGTCTCAGTCATCTCGGGCAGGGAGACCAAGACACGTCATGATGTCGGTCGGTCATACCGGTACAATTATTTTAAAAGCTAAATTGATATTAGTTTATATTTTAGGGACCAAAATTACCTTACTAAAATGATTGTTTTTTTTTATCAAAGATGTGCAAAATGTGAAATATGAAGTAAACAAGGGAAAGTAATCTTTAGCAAAACTTGCGTTTGAAAAGTACTTAAAAAGAATGAAACAAAAAAGGTAGGATATGTTCACATGCTATATTAGTTTTGTTGTCAAAAATTATTTATTCCATAATTGAACAAGATTAGATGAATAGTCGCGTCAATGATGCAACAAAACAAGTTCTCACACGTGGTTTTTGGATTAAATAATAATGAATTTAGAGATTAAATTGTGAAGTAAAATAACATGGAAGTTGATTTGCATACGCCACGAAATACAAAGAATTGCTTACAAGTACATCCACTCTGTAATGTATTACGTTGCTTTACTTCAGGTTCATTTAATCGAATCCCAAACCCAAAGCCATAGAAATTCCAATTTTAATTCCTTTTTCAAATTTTTATATAATTTTATCATAAAAGTTGCAATAATAATATAACTAACATCTTTTGTGGAAATAATTCAAATTATCTTATCTGAATTTGGCAAGTGTATATTTAAAAAAAAATATGTTATAAAACATCATTTCAATCTTTTTTAAAAAAGTAAATCTTATTTTAAACGTGTGTTTTTTTTTTAATCCATGTTGTCCTCTTCAGAGTCAACTCGTGTTTTTCTGTCGAAGCCGCGAAAAAGAATAACCGCCTCCAAAACTAATTTAACATTTTACAAAGAAAAAAATTATGAACAGAAAAAAAAAACTTTATAGTTTCGTTTGTTAACAGCCCTTCCCTGCATTCTCTTCAATGTGAGTTAACTTTCAAACTCTCTGTCCAGAAATTGTTCTATGTTAGTCTTTGGGTTGTTTTTACTCTGTTTTGTTTCTGTGAAAAAACAAATCTTTCATATATCTTGTGTTTTATATACGATGATTTGAAATTACCCTTTTCAATTTCTTCATTTGGAAGTTGATTACTAACGAAATAATAGTGTATTTTGGAGTTTATGTTATCTTTAGACTTTTTTGAATTGTGGTTTTCTAATTTGAAACTGCCAAGAGACGATATTCATTGGGTTCCTCCTCCTCCCACTCGCCCTACTGCAATTTCAAATCTTTCTCTTGTTTTTATGAGTTTAAATGTTTGTTTCAATCTTCATGCTGTTGTATATTTGTATGTTATTCCCTCCGTTCTACACTTTAATGCAGAAAACTTGAATTAACTGTTTTATTGTGCTGAATTACAGAATTGACTACCCGATCTTCATGAATTTGACAAGTGTCGCTAGATCCAACGTTTCCTGTAGAGCGGGAAGCAAAAGCAATTTCCTTTTCTGGATTTTGGTTTGCTTCTTGCTACCAAGTTTTCTGGGAGCTCCTGAAGTAGTATACGTTCATTCTCAATTGATAGAGCTAATTGTTGGGTTTCCATCTTCCTCCATTTGGGGAGTAATCTTTTGGCAAGGCACACCAATAGTTCTGAAGTTTCTTAGTCTCATTTTCTGCACTCTCCTTGTTTTATCAAAGAGTCATGGTTTCCTCTCAGTTCTCTGTCTTGAATGGAAATAGTTCACCAAAGTCTTTCCTGAACCAGTTGGTTCTATCAAATGGACCACCCGATCTTTTGCCTTCTTCGAATTGTGAGGATTTTGAATTTTCTGATGTGTTTGGTTCATCTCCTGTTGAAGCCTCAATAACAGTAAGCTCCGAGAAATATGGAGATCACGTAGCTACACGAGGTTCAGGTGGAAAGATTTACAATGATTTTGACTGCAATAACATCCGCTCTCAATCTTTATTGGCTCCCACAACTTGTATTGATCGGTCCTTGCAGCTTAGCAAGCTCACCTTACATGAGACAGAAGATGCATTGGATCTTGTGGAGGTCTTAATAGACACACAGAAAGGACTTAAGAAACATTCTATTAACAATACAGCAGTAGAGAAAAATGATTTACATTTCGATGATTACTGTCTGAATAATCAGACTATTGGAGTTGAGGATTTTGAACTTTTGAAGGTTGTTGGGCAAGGTGCTTTTGGCAAGGTGTACCAGGTGAGGAGGGCAGGTACTTCTGAAATATATGCTATGAAGGTCATGCGTAAGGATAAGATCATGGAGAGAAACCATGCTGAATATGTAAAATCTGAAAGGGATATACTAACAAAGGTGGACAACCCATTTGTTGTGCGGCTCAGATACGCTTTCCAAGTAATACTTTTGATCATATCATATGTTTCAGTGTCAGGCTAAGAAAATGAACAGTACTATCATATTTGCATAACGACAACCTTTATTTGTTGAACTTACAGACCAAATATAGGTTGTACCTTGTGCTTGATTTTGTCAATGGTGGCCATCTTTTCTTTCAGCTCTATCACCAAGGCCTATTCAGGTATTGTAAGCCGCATGCTATGACTATATATGAAACGCTTATACATATCTGTCTCACACAAATTTTGTCAGGGAAGATTTGGCACGCTTTTATGCCGCAGAGATTATCTGTGCTGTTTCTTATCTTCACGCAAATGATATAATGCACAGGGATCTTAAGCCTGAAAATATTCTTCTCGATGTAGATGGTCATGTAAGATAACATAAACTTACGTCTGTGATTCTGTCTCTCTGCATTAGGCATGCCACATGCCTGCGTATTTATTCTAAAGTGATTTGTGATTTGTTTCTAACTTCTATCATATTGTATTACGGCAATTTATGTGCTTGATATCAGGCTGTGTTAACAGATTTTGGCCTGGCTAAGCAATTCAATGAGACTGGAAGATCTAATTCTATGTGTGGAACTGTAGAATACATGGCCCCTGAAATTGTAATGGGAAAAGGTCATGATAAGGCTGCTGATTGGTGGAGTTTGGGAATTTTACTATATGAAATGCTTACAGGAAAGGTTAGAATCTTAGTATTTTTTTTGTCTTGTAGTATAATAAAGTAGTGGTCGCACTTATTTTTCCGACTTGACATATCTCTCAAGCATTTACTACTGAAGATGGAGCTCGAATTGCATTGAACTTGATAGATCAACTTGATTATCTGAAAGGCAATAGACTGTTTTCTACTTTCTTGAAAATAATTGAAAGCTATTCGTTATTCATTATGCTTGGGTTATAGCATTTTACTCAAGTTTTTACTGAAACTGCTTTGTTTCTAATGAATTGGCAGAATAAGTTTGTATGTCTGATCTGCACGAAATTTATTTTGTTTCAGAAGCAAGAAATATAAGTTAACACTACTATGTTAATCCAAGAATGATGGTTAATGATATCAATCTCCAACTGAATTCTCCTAAGATTATGGTGAATGATTTCTATTAGCCAGTTAATGGCCTGTAGCTCTCCAAAAATCACATCTTACATTTCCTTAAATTGTGGTGCTGTGTTTTACAACTTTGATCGTTTAACCACCAGTCTTTTACAAAGTCCAGCCTGAATAGTATTATATTTAAACATGGTTGTATTTTGAAAAGCCTGAATAGTATTATATTTAAACATGATTGTATTTTGAAAATCCTGTTTCTAAGCAATTGCCAATAATTATCATATTGATTGAGAAAGTTATGTAGATCATGTGATTAGGTGTTTGTTTGTGACATATTTTTGTAGACTTGGATGTATTTATGTAAGGCTGATACTTTAGTTTGCTGATTTTTTAGTGGTTACTGTAACTTTTACAATTTTCCTAGACTTTATTTTACTGTTTACTCCCATTGCAGCCTCCTTTCTCCGGCGGAAATAGACATAAGATGCAGCAGAAGATAATTAAAGACAAAATCAAGCTCCCAGCATTTTTGTCAAATGAGGCACATTCACTGTTAAAAGGGGTACATATTTTCTCCTACATCTAATCATTAGTTTTTTCCCCCTTATAATAATATATTTTTGACAAACACTCACTCTTAAGGGAAAAGGCTTTTATTGTTGCTGTATGGTTCCGAAAAATCCATATGATAGTGAAATATTCTTATATAGAACCAATCTTTTTATACATTGGCTTCACAATTGCCATGTATTGGATTGCGGAAGCATAATGGAAGTTTTCTTCTTCAGCTGTTGCAGAAAGATGTCAGCAAACGCCTTGGCAGTGGATCAAGAAGCAGTGAGGAGATTAAAAGCCACAAGTGGTTTAAGTCTGTCAACTGGAAGAAACTGGAAGCCCGTGAAGTTAGGCCATGCTTTGTTCCAAATGTTTCTGGGAAGCACTGTGTTGCTAACTTCGAGGAGCGGTGGACTAATATGCCTTTGCTGGATTCTCCAGCTTCTAGTCCAAAAAAGGATGACAGTACCTTCAAGAACTTCTCATATACTGGTACTCCACTTGAGTAACGATAGAAAAGCCTGATTTCTACAATAAAAGTCCAATTAGAGCAGCCAATTCATGTAATTTGTGATGGATTAGAAAATTTTATACCTGTGATATCACTCCTTGTATAAACCTATATACTCTCATTAACTACACATGCGAGTAATACTAATATTGTGTCATGTATATCTGTGTGAAGCAATACCAGTGACATACTAATATTACAATATGACCATGATATCAGCAACATGCTTTTGTATCAAATTCAATGTTTGTGAACCTTCTAAGTGCCGCCTTTCACTCTTTTATGAATCTGTTACAAGTAGTTGGACCTTGATAGATGTTTCTTGAGTTGGGAATATAGGTTAAGAGTGAAGACACTTCGATACTTCATCTAAAAAATTTCCTGCGTTTGAAAACTAAACTATGAGGTTCATAAGTTATCATCACCAAATAGTTACTTGGTGTCAAAGCTTTTCCTTTTTTCGCATTGTCTTCACCGTGGATAATAAGATTTGGATCTAGAGTAAGAGAAAGTAACTATGAAGCAAGACACTGCCACACACCTATAATTTTTAAAATAACGAATATATATATGTACACTGAACTTTATTATGAATCATTTACTCTCTTTTTTTCCTAACAAAAGGGAATCTAATCCATTCATCTAAAATTGAAAAGTGAAAAGTGAATCTAATTCATTTAAAATATTTCACCCCCTTATTGATTACCATCGTTGAAAAAGATACCATGTAAGTTAAATTCATCCAAACACAAATTTAAATAGAAAAAGAGAAATACAAAATGTAAGTATGAAATGGGTGTGTCTTGTCCCTTGTTATATATCCCATGAATGTTGGAGACGTAAAAATACTGTTTTTTAAATATGACACCTTAACTGAGTGTCTAACACGTATCCGAGCTCATTAGGAAGTAAGGATATGAGACAAGCATAAATTCTTTGTTCTTCTGTGGAGATACATTAAAAGGCAAAGGATTTAATAGGCTAAAAACAGAAGCACTAGGATTAGAGATTACAGTATAAGTATTCATTTTGGTTCTTCTACTGGTGCTAACACACTCGCACACTTAACGAAGAAGCTCTTATTCTAGCAACCACACCACACAAACTACTATTCTTTAATCTCTTAGACAAGAATATAAAGGGGAAACTGAAAGAAAAGAAGAACACAAACGTGCAAGTATAACTTACTGAAACAAACATTATTGTTTTTGCACCTTCCTCTTATTATTGATTATTCTAGTTGGGGTATTAAGATTAACTAAACCATCATGTTTTCTGGACTTTTATCAACGTTAGAGTCTTTTGTTTCCTCTTCTGTATCAGTTGTTGTCTCGTTTGCATTGTCTTGAGCAATATTGCCTGGGAGCTCTTTATCTTCTCCAGAGATTTCTTCAAGTGACCGGCCTCGTGTTTCTGGCACTAAGAAAGTGCAGAAAAATCCTAGCAAATTGACAACTGAAAGTGGCATAAGTGCGATCTTGATTCCTTTTATTTTGTCTTCTGCATTATCGGTATAGCTTTGCACAACAAAAGCACCAATGATAGCTCCTGCTTTACCAGCTGCTGCTGAAATCCCATGGCATGTTGAACGGAACCTGGCAGGGAACAGCTCTGCTGGCACTATAAATGTTGTGCTATTAGGTCCAAAGTTTGCAAAGAAAAGGGTGAATTCAAAAAGAATGACAAACAGGGTGTGTTTTCCGCCACAATAATCATATTTGTCATCTGATTTGCATTCATCTCCCCTATATTCTCTATAATTGAGTCCTAAAAACAGCATGCAAACAGACATTACAAAAAATCCGCCAAGTTGGATTTTGTACCTTCCAATCTTGTCAATGAAGTACACTGTGCACCAGTATCCAGGGACAGAGGCAAACAGCGCCACTGCAAACATTGCTTTAGAGAGTAGAAACACCTCCTCTATGGCATTCATTTGGGAAGTCTTGGGTACAAATCCACTCGCAGGGTAAATATCTTTTTGTGTTAGCTGAAGACTGTAGAAGGTAATATCCAAGAAGAACCAGGTGGTGGTTGTTCCTAGAAGGTGAAGGCCATGCTTCTCAAGAAACTTTGAAGAGAAGAATCCATAAGAGAGGCTAGGTGTGGCAGCAACCCTGGTATATGATTCTTCTAAAGGTATATCATTTTCAAGAAATTTGGCCATATCTTCAACAGCCTTCCTGTGATCTCCTTCCACTAAGGCAGTGTACCTTGCAGTTTCTGGCATTTTCATTCTCCAGTAATAAGTGAAGGCAGCAGGAAATGCACCAAACATGAGCACTATTCTCCAAACGAAGTCTCCTTGTGGTTGAGTAGATTGCACTGGATCAACTGCAAAAACTTTGGCTGGATATGCTAATAGGAACAGTTTGGAGACCAACATGGCTACACCTCCAGCAAACAACATTCCCACCCCTTGCATAGCAAAAACAGCAGCAACAAAAGCTCCCCTAGTCTTTTGATTGGCATATTCAGACATTATAACAGCCGAGAGGGGATAACCTCCTCCTATGCCAAATCCTAGCCAGAACCTGAAGAAGCAAAGACTAGCAACCACACTTTTGGCTGTGGAGCCAAAAGAAAACCCTGATGCCAAGGAACACCACCCCGTGGTGGCAAGGGTTATGCCATAAACCCTTTTTCGGCCGAGTTTGTCACCCAGCCAGCCAAAGAAGAGCTGCCCTGAAAGGGTGCCACACAATGCAACTCCTGTTATTGCATTGCTTACATTCCTTGGAAGCTTCCCTGGACTGTGACTAATGGGGTCATAGTAGTACAAGCGACCTATGAGCTTGATAACTGCAATGATGCAAAAGAGACCATATGCATCAGTGAAGAACCCCATCCCGGCTATCACAATTGCCTTGTAGTGGTAGCTTTGTGTCTTGGCTTTGTCAAGTGCTGAGAGGACACCGTGGCTTGTGGCCATGGCTCTCTCGATAAAGGTTGGTATCTGATGGTAAAACGTGAGCAGAAGAAAAGAGTAGAAAAACATGACAGTTTTATAGCCATATTTTTGAAACAAATGCACTTGTCTTCTTGGATTTAGACAATTCAGACATTGCTTTCTTAAAGCTGTAAAAACATCATAGGTATCATCGAGTCTCAAATACCGTCTGGTTCTAGGAACATGCATTGATATTTGAGAACGCACAATGTTTAGTGTTGAGGCTTGAGAAACTCTCCTAAGTGGTTTCCATCATAAGTTGGCTTCCAACATAATATAAAAAAGTATAACTTTGTTAGTATCTTGTGTCTTTCATCTTAGTGCCTTCTTTCACCGTTCTTTGTTTCTTGACAAGGGAATATTCTAATTCCTTTGATCCCTTTGGATATTCTACGATATGCATGGAGATTAGTTGATGAAATCCATGCACGTAATCTCCAAATATGTTTTTCTTTGTTGAGTTCACACATGATTGTTTACAGGGCCAAATCCGCGTATCCTTCAAGGCAAAACCTCTCTATTTTCTAATGGTTACAAATGTTGACACAAAAATGTAAAGCTTTGAACCATGCCTTGGAGATCTAAGGAGATTGATGTAACTTGAATTAAGAAGCATGAGAGAATAACAATACACTCTTCTAATCCATTTAGTAAAAAAATTTAGCATGGTGTCGGTTTTTATGTTTAGAAAATATTTTAGAAAGATAAGAAATGTGCTATGTGGAAGAGCTTCAATAGGATTTTATTCATAGACTCTACATAGAAACAACAAAAATGTAAAAAAAAAATATTAATAATATTTCAATATTAACTTCTTAAATTTAAACAAAGACCAATATTTCTATTCTTTATCTAAACAATATTTTAAAAACTAAAACATTACAAAAGAAACTCCTAAAAACTAATTTAAATTACAAGTATTTAAACATATTGTACTACCGGATGGCCGAAAGGCCGACTAGACGATAAAACCGACTAGACGACAAGATGCAAAGCTAAACACGTAATTAGCTATAAACAAGTCAACTTAGGTGATAAGCACGGTTAAGACACAATTGGGCCTTCGTTTGGATCCTAAAGCAGGCCCACAACAGCTATAGCCCATGTAGAGCAGTATAAATAGCAGAAGAGGCACGACACCCAAGGTAACTATTCACTCCCTACTCTTCTGGTACCTAGCTCTCAGACTGACTTGATCGTCGGAGTTTATTCGCAGGTACTCCCCCATCGTGTCCAGATCAAAGGAGATCCAGCCGAAAGAGGCCTAACCGAAAGACCGGAAAGACGAGAAGATTGCTACAAGAGAAAGTGTTCTGCAGGGTTTAGGTATTGTAGGAACATATATATTCTCAAATACATTTAAGGTGAAGATGTGTTAGGAAAATCACAATGTTGGACAGGTTTAGTCGTCTAGTTATCTTTTCTCCTTTTAAAACATTTGAGTGGACAAACAACAGGTTAAAATACACTTCAAGAAGCTTGGAATCTTCTTAGTTTTTTATTTCTATTTATTAAAGTAAGAAACACAAATTGTTTGTATTCATAAATTTTCTTTTATTTAATTACTTTTTGGAGTTCCGAGCACATTGGTCTTGAGGATATCATACTCCAAGTTTTGATGATTTCTTACCCATGTCTTGATGTGAGAGGAAAAAACAAATTGATTTCTTTAATGAGACATTATAGGCCTGTAACTTTCATCAATCTCTAAATAATACAAAACTAAATTTTTATTTCTGAGAAGGAATAATAAAATTTGAGTAAATCATCAATTTTTGGTATCAAAATCTAATGAAAAGTCTTTAATATTTCGAGGCATTTTTTCCGTTGGTAGATCAATGAATGAAACCATATATTGCAAAGTGTTACAACTAAATAATCAAAGTAAATTTGATTTTGTTAATATTTCAAGCTACTTGAATTTTATAATGGATATAAGTTGAAGATTTTGTAGTTAATCTTAGTTTTGGGTTGTAGTATAATGTTTTAAGGATTATAAGTAAGTTTTCATTGATCTTATTAAACCTTATAAATGACTTCTAAGAATGATATAACCTTCATTAAAATGTTTAGACATGTTTTAATAGGTTAAAAAGTATTTTAATCCATGAAATATTGCTGAACTTGTTTGTAAGATAGAATTTTAATTCATTAAAATTTTATTTTAGTAAACTAAAATTACTTCAATATGTCAGGAGTGAAACTCTCCTTGATAGGCTATTAAAACGCAATTTTGATTACTAAAATAAAAGAACAATTTTAAGCTATTTGAGATCACTAAAATATTGTTTTAATTGACTAAAAAATCGCACAAATTCACAAAAGTTTGTTTTAAAAATTAAAAGTAAGATGATTCCAAATCTTCATTTGTCTGTTATAATGTTTTACAAGTAATGATGGGAGATTTTGTAGAATTCAAAATTTTATAGTCTTATATAGTTTCTTTGTGTTGTACATAATTTTTCTTTTATGTTATTAATTTAAATTTTAACCCCTTCTTTTATATATTTATATAATTTATATTATTATAAGAAAATCACTAAATAAAAAATAATTTTAGAGAAAAAAGTAATAATTAGTCTTTGACTAAATTTAATATTATTTTAAAAATTAAAAATTATTAATATCTAAAATAGTTTTTATTATTAATAAATAGATCTTAAAATGAGTAGTTTAAACCTTAGTATAACTAATTAAATAAAATTATTTATTAATAATAAAAACTATTTTATATATCAATAATTTTTTTAGTTTTTAAAATTTATCTAATTTAATTAATTTAGTGATTAATTATATATTATTATTATTTTTTGAAATTTACACTTTAGTGATTAATTATATATATTATTATTATTTTTTGAAATTTACACTTCAATCAATATTATTGTAGGTGAGTCTTAACTTTGGTACGACTGCAACACAAATAATAGAGCATACTGACACCAACAGTGTGAAAGAATTGTTTCCTTTAACATTTTATTTGTTATTAAAATTTTATCTAAGTGTGGTCCATTTCTTACCTTCCATGTTCTCACCACAACCACCTTTGCAGGTTACAATGACCATCATCCATTATTGTCAGCCAGAACTTTCTTCATCAGTAAATAAATTCAAGTTACACCTTATAGCCTTGTACACTTTTGGTTTCTTAGGGTGATACACATATAAGAGATTTCATTTCCAATATACTGTGCCACAGTCATAAGCCATGAACATGGAATTTCTACAAGTTTCTAGTAACACACTTTCTATAAAAAGAATGTAAAATACTTTCTAAAACATTTTTTATTGATTAAAATTTATTACAAACTACAAAACCAGGAGAAAAAAATGTTTAATAAGTGAAACTTAAAAAAAATTGTGAACTTCAGTTAATAGTAAAAGTTCTGTTAAAGAGTGTGCTGCTTGATCAATTGAGTACCCATTCTATAAGCCTACCCTAGATCAATTTTACAAGAAATCTTATGAGCAAACATTCTGTCCTAATTCAACCGTAGGTGTAAACTGTGTGCATTTGACACATACCCTGATATGGGAATTCTTAGATTTTCAATCTTTCTTACTTGGAACAATGTGAGAATAAAAGATCATGCAAGATATACAAATGAGTGATACTGAACTGCAAGATTTGGAAATTTTTACTTCTTCAATGTCACTCACTCACTTGACACTACGTTTCTTAGTACATTTGTGGAATAAGAAACTACTTCGTCATCTGAACATACCACATGATACAATACAGTTATCTTAACTTGAATACTCTAGAGACACAACAAGGTTATTCCTTGTGTGATACAGAAAATAAGAAGTCCATGGCACAAAATAATCATGGAGTTTGTACATTAGATTCAGACTCAGATGATGTGTTACGGTTATTCAAATCAGGAAGCCTAATTTCCTCTATGTTCCTAACAGTTTCATCCATTGTTGGCCTATTATCTGCCACTTTTGCCACACATGCCAGTGCAATCTGAAGCATCTGCACCATTTCCTCTTCAAAATACTGCCCTCTAAGCAGTTCCTCATCAAAAACTTCAGCAGTCCATTCCTCTCGAACCACGGACCTCACCCATCTTGGTAGATCAACCATGTCCTCATAGCCAGAATATCCCATTGGAGCCTTGCCAGTGAGCATTTCAAGAAGGAGCACTCCAAAGCTGTAAACATCAGACTTCTGAGTGATCCTCCGGTACTCGGTTACTTCGGGAGCACGGTAGCCGTTGGTTTTTGACATGGTTGATTGGGTGGTCATCACAGGAGTGAGTCCTACATCAGTGATGCAGCCATCGTGTTCTTGGGTTATGAGCACATTGGAGGACTTGATGTTGCCATGAGTAAGTTTTGAATCCATGTGGTCGGTGTGAATGGAAGCAATTCCCTTTGCAGCTCCAAGTGCTATCTTCATTCTTGAATCCCAGTCTAATGGAGCTCTTCCCATGCCTCTGTTTCCTGTTGTTGTTTAGGAATGATAGGAGAATTAGGCAAATATGTAGCTTTGTCATAGTTCAGCTAGTGGCATGAATTGCTTATTGCTACATAAGTAAGATAATGCAGCTGTTGAATGGTGAACAAAAGGCAGCATATTTTGTCCATTATCTTGCCTAAACGACTGCTAAATAATCTTCAATAGTTGTTGATTAGTATGCTAATTTACCTTAGTTTAATTATTACTCGGACTCTCCCGTAGAAATAAAAAAACAGGTTACCTTTTCCATGACATCAATCGATCCAATTAAGTTCTCCTTTAATGACTAGCATAAATATTAACTTCAGCTTTTGCATTTTTACTCACACCTAGCAGCTAGATAAATATAATGATGCAGTTGAAGAATGGTGAATAAAGAAAAACTTATTTTGTCCATTATCATTAAAAGAGAGTGCATGGATTTGGGTCACAGAAAGAGACAATGTATTGATTATCAAGGTAAATAAAACGTACCATGCAACAAGGAAAACAAGCTGCCTCCAGGCATGTAGTCATATACTAGAAGTTTCTCATCTTTGGAAAAGTAAAAAGCTCGAAGGGGCATAACATTGGGATGCCGACCAATTCTTCCTACAACCTCCATCTGCTGCTCAAACTCCTTCTTTCCAACTAGAACTTCCCTCAACCTTTTAACTACCACTGCTGTTCCATCCTCCAAAGCAGCCCTATATGTTGTTCCATAGCTCCCCTTTCCAAGAACTTCAGCTGAAGCCTTTAACAAATCTTCAAGGTCAAAGCTGTAAGAGCAACCTTCAAAGAAAAACAACCTGTTTTTTTCAATGTCTTGCACCCCACTCCCAAAACTCTTTGAAACCTCACTCTTTCCAGAACACGGTGCCTTTCCTGTAAGTATGCCACTACTTTGACTCTTGTTCTTCTTTAAACAGCATACAAACATCACCAAAACCAGGAGAGACAAGAAGGCGCAGCCCCCAATTGCCAGAGCAAGTATAGAAGCTAGGCTAAAGTAACTCTTTGAAGTGGTAGCATTTCTATTTTGGGGAGCTGCTGCTGGAGAGAGTGGTTGATAAACAGGAGAAGGAGAAAGGGAGGAAGAAGAAGATGGAGTTGAGGCTGCAGAACACTTATTGAGAGGTGGTCCACACAAATGAGAGTTCCCAGCAAAAGAAGTGTACGGATAATTGTTGATGGAATTTGGAATTGAGCCATTCAAGTTGTTATAGCTCAAATTCAAATACTTGAGACTTGGAAAGTTGAAGTCAGGAATAGCCCCAGAGAGGGAGTTGTTTTGGAGATACAACCAGGTGAGTCTACTGAGATTCTGAAGGGTAGGTGGGATACTTCCCGAGAAATTGTTAGAGGAAATATCTAATGCTACGAGTTTAGGGGAGATAGAAGAAGGGATTAGACCTGAGAAGTAATTTTGCTGCAGGTTTACATATTGGAGTGAAGGAATAGAGAGGATGTCAGAAGGAAGGTTTCCTCTAAGGCCATTGGAGTGAAGGCTCAGAATTTTAAGAGAATTGAGCTTTCCTAGGCTGTTCTCTGGAATGGAACCCTTGAAACCTGCCCCTGGAAGACGGATGCTGATTACACTAGTTTCATTTTTGTTGCAAGTCACACCAGCCCAAGAAGTACAAATTGGAGTGGACTCACTCCAATTTAACCTTGGGGCATGTGGAACATTTGAAAAGAACTCAAGGAGAGCTTGTCTGTCGGAGTTCAAGTCAGCTACAATCAGGCCAAAGAGAGACATTATGAAGCTTAGCAGAACAAATGTAACAGCATGGAGTTGGAACTTCATTGGTTCTTCTTTGGTGTGAAGTGGAGGCAGGTGATGGTTCCAAGTTCTGACCTTAGCTGTTCTTCATCCTTGCTCGGTTCAGCTTTGGAAAATTATGGTAAAGTGTTAGCTGATCATATGGAGAAATATAAAAATGCTGAAAATCATAATGAACTACTTTTTTGTTCAGAGACATTGAGTTATTTCAGTAAGAAAGAGTTTTAGTCTAAAAACAATTATGTGCCACTTGGAAAGTGATGCAGAACTTAGACACGAAATGAAGGTTTACAGTGTGGATTTAGAAATTGATAAGTTTAGCAATTCCGTACTTAGAGAATTGAATTTTAAAGTAAGAATGTTTTCTGTTGGTAAAAACTTTCAAATAAATCGGTTCTTTCAAAACAACTAAGAAGATTCCTTTACCAAAAACAATATTTGCCAAAAACAAGCAAGAAGGAAGAGGGAAAAAGGAGGATTGTAATTGAGAATCCAAGAAAAAAAAGAACTCAAAAAAGAAAAAGCTAAAGTTTGACTCACTTTTGTACTTCATAAAGAAACGACATTGTCGCTAAAAGTAGGCTGAAATCTCCTAATTTAAAGTGATGTCGTGAATCATGAGTGTTGATTTCTAGTTTTTGCCACCACACCCCTGGTCATTGCATACTCTAAAAGTTCACCTTCAAATACTGAAAACTACTTTTGTCTTTGGAGCTGGATTGAGACATTTACTGGGACGGGACAAAGAACATTCAAAAGGGATGCAGATGGGTAAAAAATTTCACACTCAAAGCAAGCATACATACCACCAATATCCTAACTTGCTGATGCCTCCAGTGAGAATTCATGCAAACATAACATCATTCACCTTAGAAACAATGCCAAAAATATTAAACAGACACAACAGTTAGCAGAAAAGGAATTGGAAGAATCAGCAGATCTTACTAGAATAATTCTAATTGGAAGCATGTATAAGGTTGGCAACATAAATGAATCACATCACTCCATTCAACTTAATTAAAGACCAGATTTTCAGAGACATGATCATTGCAAGCATGTTGCATAAAAAAAATGTCATGCAGATTTGTGAAGAAGATGCTAAAAGCATGGGATCCACAAATGGACCATCTTCATTAGAAATGCCTTATTTTCAATCCTTAATCAAGCAATTGTTCACATTTGGAGTTTAGAGGAACCAAGAGCAAATACCTGTGTATGAAATTCAGTGTGAGGATACCAAGAAATGCAGCATCAATGAGCAGGAGATATTAAATCCAGTTCAACAAAAGAGGAGAATTGCTATGCAATTCAAAACCTGTAGTGAAGATGAAATGAAGTATAGTATATGACATGAAAGCATGAAATAAATAGAGATTGAAAGTAACACAGCAAGATAATTTTCCTACTTAACTACAAATCTACTCTGGCAGCAATAATGAGGGAGCTAACCTACACCAAATTACAAGCTCTTCTCTCTCAACAATCACATTAATGTCCACCTTTTGCTGTTGAAATTAGCTAAACGTAGAAAGGAAAAAGAACATGGCTTGCATGACTCCAACTCTAACGTTTGAAATGAAGCAGCAACTCATAAATTAAGTTAGTTGGCATGTCTCTGGAAATGGACCCTGAAGACACTATTCACTAATTAAACAACTCACACAACTACTTTACGTGTAGTTTTTAGCATGCATATATGACCACTATTTCCAGTATCATGTTTATTTTTCAAAAAAAACTATCTCCATGCATGGCAATAAATTTTATTGAAATATCTCTATATATATAATATTGTTTCATGCTTACAATATTTAAAATAATTTAATACTTATATTATTATTATTATTCTTTAGCCCCATCCCATATGCAATCAATGCATGGTGGTTTATAATTTTAGTTCTTAAAACCAGAGGACCCAGTGAACCCATTCACCAAATTTATTTCTACAGCATTTATACGGTGGTTTAACTTATTTGATTTGAAAACAGAATTCAAATTTTGAAGATATTTATGTATATATATTTATATATAGTTTCTTTGATTTCAGATTTTTTTTCATAAAAACCAATTCTTTTGAAATAAGAAACATGAATTCTTGAATAGAGTTAGGGGGGCAATGCGGGATAGGCCATGCGGGTCGACCCGCTACCAAAAAGTGCGGAACAGACTCACTAATATAGCCCGTTGACTTGTTTTGGTTTGTCCCGCATAATCTGCAGCTCGTGTGGGTTAACAGCGGAGCTGGACAGGTTGGCCCGCTGACCGGCATAAATAAAACAATTATTATTTAATTTTTTTATTGTAAAAAAAATCATACCTATTTATCCATTATTACAGGTGACCTTTATTTTATTTTTAAAAAATGAATTTAATGTACTAAAAAAATAAATGTTTTATTTTAATCATGTAAATGAGTTAGTATTAAGAGTGAAAATAGATTTAGTTTGAAGTAAAATCTTATATTTAAAATTTGTTAATAAAAAAATAATTTAAAGAAGATATTTCAATAGGATAGTTAAAAAATTAGTCATTTTCATTAAAATATTTTATAGTAAAACTTTGATAATATACTCTTATACATTTACATACATATATAGAAAAAAATATATGCAAAGCAATATTTTTAATCAAGCCTTCTAACAACCCTCCTACTTGAATTTATATTTTTATCTTAATTAAATGAATTGAAACACGGATAAAATTTTAATTTTTCAGTAGTAGGAATAAGTTTTTTTATAATTAATGAAATTTTAATTTTTGAAAAAAAATAAAAAATTCTTATGCGGGTTGACCTGTAGGCCCGCAGGTTACTTCTTATGCGAGGGAAGCCAGTAAAATGAACCCGCACTCCTAGCGCGGGGCGGGCCAAATGTGGGACAGGCCTATGTGAGGCAAGTCAGCCCGCATTGCCACCCCTAAGTAGAGTTAAACAAATTTTCATGTAAAATTTAGTCAAGATATAATTAAGTAATGATTTTTTTTTTAATACAAATAAATATAAAATTCTTTAAAATGATGAGTTATTATAGAATCACAAAATATATTACAGAAATAAATAAAAAATTGTTTAAGAAACTCTCATAAGATTCAACACCAAAATCTCCGAATGAAATATTTAGCTTTTAAAAATATGTGTTACCTTAATTGCATTTCATGCACTTTTTATGTATTTGTGATCCTTCGGGTGTTTGTATGAAAATTACTTGTGTTCATCACTTTTGATTTGTTTCCTATTATAACAAATGGTATAAACCCTCTTAATTAAAAATATTTTTCCATAATTTTTTTCATTCATTTGTTTGGAAATTTGTAATGTTGGAAGCTGGATATCCCTACAACCCATTTATGATTTTTTTTTAATATTTTACAAAAACATATTAATAATAAACATGTTTAATATATAAAAATATTCAATATTTACTACACAGATAAAATAGAATTTGAATGATTATAGAGTAGTATTCTAAAAAGATTTAGAAATAAATGAGTAGTGATTCAGTAATGTTTGGTAATGGCCATTGATGGGACAATGAATTAAGCATAAAAGCTATAACGTGGTTTGCTAGCTGTTGCAGAGAAGCACTTCCAGAGTTTTCTGTTAAATAATTAACAAAATTTTCTTAATTTTTAAAGGTATGTTGATGGAGATATTAAAACTATATAATTATGATATTCAAAAAATGAAAACTGCATTCAAACCTAAAAGTATCTTTCTAGTATTTTTTTTTTCCACAATAAATTTATAATATCTTTAAACTGGTATGCCAATAGGCCGAATGACTTTTAGGAAAATCTTTAAAACAATAATCAATTTTACGTCTTTTTTAAAATAATGATACATAATATAATAAATAAATATCAATTAGTAATTAAAAAGAAAATCTGAATATAAAAAATTAAAAATTAATCAATAGATCTATTTTTGAAGTAAAGATAAAATAATGGCTCATTATAATGATCAGTATAAATAATAATTCATTTAATTCATCAATTAGATAATTAATGAACATTTAAAAAATCAAAACTAACTTAAGCTTAAAACATTCCTGCAGGTACTTCAATCATATACATATACTAGTGAGAGGAGAACTATTTATTCTCTGTTGCCTAGAAGAGAAATCAGAATTAAAGAAGCAGCTAGAAGTGAAGTGGTGGAAGAATAGAGGAAGTTGAGTCAAAAACATTATCATAAGAACAATCTCATTCATACTTAAAAAAAATAGAAATTATGTTTATAATCTAATACTTCTATAAATATTCATATACTCTTTTTTTTTTTTTTATAACAAGGGATGTTCGTTTGCCAAATAGATCCGTTGCAAATTATTTTAAAAAAAATATTAAAAATCTATCGGAACGCATATTTAAGTTGTTTTCTTCAATCAACCTTTTGACACAAAGAACTTTAACCTAACTAAGAATCTTATAGGATATGCACTCTAACCATGAATTAGTGCAAAAGGTTGTGCTATTTACGGAGATCAACATTGTTAATTGTTAAGAACGTTGCGAAGAAAAAGAAGCGCAAACTAAAGCTGCATTAAATGCAACAATCATGTTAAGATTCGTTAGAAACAAAGTGGACATGCATAGAAGTTGAAGCGGCTCAACAGTTATAAATAATCTCTTAACAACAACCTTATTCCAAATTCTATTTAAAGTTTTCCATTTAGAAGAAGAAGAATAAGAATAAGAATAAGAACAACAACAAGAAGAGAAAAGAGACACCATGTCAAATTGCTACTCAGATATATAAGACTTCTCTAAGTCAAGAGAGGAGAAGTTTCACCATACAAAAATGTTGATCAGATGATAAAGCAAACATTATAGCTTCCTAAAAGGATCCTTAAGCACCAAGTAGAAACACTATTAAAGTATTAGGATCCATAATAATTTAATGGAAAACACTGAGAGTGAGTTTCCAACTACCTAAGAGAGTGAGCTTATCCGTTTTATACTTCGAAAGACGCTACCCCCCCCTAAAAAAGCAAGATTAATTGTACTGGGAGAGAAAACATGAATTGTGTATTCATCTTTGAGATGTATCACTCTCCACTAGTCAGATAAGATTATCGTATGATCATCCAAAGCCTATCATTCTTGTATCTTATCCAGGAGTGGTTTAGTAAAGAATACTTAATTGGGTCATGAGTGGCTTGAAGAAAGAATACTCAAGGGGTTAGCCAAGAATACTACTAGCACACAAAATACTTAGTTAAGTCAGGAGTGACTTATGTCAAGAATACTCAATGGAGTACTCAAAAGTGGCTAGATGCTCAAAGAATACTCAAGTGTACTTCACAACAACAATTTGTTTTGTTGAACTTGGCTTGCTGGGAAAGAACTGGATGTACTAATGACAAACAAACTAATATAAATTGTTATGTATGTATTTGTTCCTTCTTATTTCCTTTATATTACATGTTATTATCATCTGCACTAATCCAAGAAGGAGAGTTAATATGTAAATACATCTTCAAAATGTTTTATCAAAATTCTATTAAATCTAAGTATTTTATTTGCATTTGTACTAATTGGTCAAACGCTAGAACTATTATCTAATCACTTGTTAAAGTAAAGATGAAAATGTGTCAGTCAAGTGATTTAGTTGAGTTACAAAATTTGCATATCTAATGTGACCAATTGGACTGGAAGAACTAAGGATAAATAATCTTTAAAATATGTTTGTCTGGTCATATTTGTTATAAGACATTGAGGAAACTCATTTTATGTATCATAAGATAAAGCATGTTGAAAAATGTTTATGAAAATGTGTCTCTTTAACTCCATTTTTTTCAACAAAGCATCTTAGGTTAACTTTGCATCAGGTGTGGTCTATCATAGATAAGAATACAATCTACTCATTAATCAAAGTCAATGAAAAAGATCACAGTCAAATGATTAAGAAAAGTTAACAAATTATGTATGATATCATACATCAAATGAAAGAATTTAGTTTGACTGTTTGAATATCTAAGTCGTCATCTGAATACCATTATTTAGACTATAATAGTGAAAAAATTTATGTTTAATTAAATTATAATTCAACCATTTCTTATTGTGATTTCCTTATTTTTCACATTTTTCATCCAGCTCATAAACACTTTTATCTTCAACATTATGCGTCTTCTAGAGGAGGGCATGTATTGAACAAGTCTCATTCAACTGGAGAGGCTTCTTGCATCTACTTAACGACCAAATTATTCTTACAATAATATAAATATAAATTTAAGGATATCACATAAAATTAATTATTACAATAACCTGTCCACATTTTATTTGCTATAGTATCCCTAATTTGTGACCCGAGCCTATAGCCATCCTCATGAGTTTGCGAGTGTGACACATCTATATCTCTTTGCATTAAGTCACGATTAACTTCTTCCAACAAAAAGTCATCATTATCTATCTCGTGAAGAAAGTTATGAAGAATACAACATGCTAAAATAATATAGGTCATCATGTCCACTGAGTAATGAGGCTCTGTTCTGCTGCCGATAATTGGAAATCGCTTTTTGAGGACACCAAATGTTCTTTCAATAACATTTCTTAGTGAGGAATGACGATGATTAAACAACTCACGAACATTTTGTGGATCTCTTTGAGAATACTCTTTTAGATGGTATCGAACTCCGCGATATGGAGTTATAACTTGGGCTTTGAGCATAAAACCGCGTCTCCAAGGTAGTATTTGCCTACAACCATTCATTAACACTTATTACTTATAAGTCATGTGATCAAATGAATATTTATTGCACTTGAAAACACACTCAACTAATCTTTTGGAATAACCAATGGATCCTCTTGTACAAACGCATCCTTCAATATCCTGGGATCAGAGATTGTTCCTTCCCACCCGAAAAAAACATATGTGAATTTCATGTCAAAATCACAAGCAACAAATACGTTTGCATTATTGGCGAGTCTTTTCTTCCACGAAGACGAGGAGCATCAGCTTGGGGAACTTTAACATGAACGTGAGTGTCGTATATGTCACCTAAACAATCCTAATACACAACAAATTCACATTTATAAATAACTTATTGCATATGACATGAATAAAATATTTAACTATTGTTTCTCATATTCATACCATAAAGTATGGAAAAAAATAGATTGTTGTTTAAGATATGAGGTTCAACTTCAGTCCCAATTGGTTGGATTAAGAACAATTCATGCAATATCAATATTGCCTTCAAAACATTATGAAAGTGACTAGATATTGTTTTCCCGGATCGATGAAAGAAGAACGAAACACTTCAATTCTTGACGTTATGACCAATGATGTATAAAAGTTTAGCCACTTGTTCTTCAACTATAGATAAAAATGCATCTTTAACCATCCCCGTTCCTCTTATTCGTTGACATAAATTAATAAATGCTTCCGGACCCATGCAAATAATGTCACGACATCTTTCACTATGAACCAAGTACGACATCAATTCTTGTCCACGACGCACTTTTTGTGGAACAAACTCCGGTATAGCATTATTTGTCTCGATTAACACACGCAACAAATTCAATCCATATTTAATCATGCAATGGATTGTCATTGATGCTACTTGTGTTTGCAAATTGATTTGCTCTTGTATTTGTGAAATTAGTTTGAAATCAACATCAACTACCACTATAAGAAAATCATGAAATAGAAACCAATTTTTAGAGACAAAAAATAATTAGTTGCTATAGTGACTAAATTAGAAACCATTTTAGAGACTAAAAAAGTTTTAGTTTCTAAATTAGTTTCTATTATTGTTAAATGGTTTCTAAATTGGTGTCTAATTAGCAACCAATGTTTTTGGTACCAAGGTGTGGGTGAGATTTTGTTCGTGGTGGTGTTATGTTGATGGTGGTGGTCGGTGGACGATTCCGTTGTGGTGGTCAGTGGACGATTTCTCTACTGGTGGTGCCGCTAGTGGTGCTAGGTGGACGATTGTGGTTCATAATGGTTGTTGGTGGTTCTGTTGTCGACACCGTGATTTTCTACATTTTAACGGATTTGGAATGTGAAGGATTAAATCTACTACTACTACTGCACACCTCTGCAACTACGCACCTCCAACCACCTCTAAGGTCTTCCTTCAACTCAAAACACATAACTCACCTCCTGTCCCCTCTCATATTTATTACTCTATTAACTCATCATCCATCATAGTTGAAGTAACCACCACAATTGAAGAACCTTTTACAAATATGTGTTCTTGCAAATGGGATGCGAGCAAATCTCATGCAGAGCAACTATTTGCATTGCATGACCCTGTTATGGCACATAGGGATAATAGACGAAGGGTAATATGGTAAAAGTCAAAACTTTCTCACCAAATCTTCACAAGCCAACAAAGAGTCATTCTTCACTTTCTTTGTCTTTTCACTCTCTAATAACCACAATCTCCTATATGCAAACATAAAGTGTTTTTTATTTTCAATCTAGGTGAATAGTAATCATCTGTATCCAAACAATGCCTAAATGAACCTACGGTGTGGATAAAAAGATACTTCTAAAACATTTTTCCATACTACAATTCCAAATTTAGATTTCCAGAACACATATTTAAATTCTAAAAATTATTTTTCACAATGTATTTCAATTTCAGATTTTCTTTTCATTTTTAGATTTAAATTTTAAAAACACATTTTTTAATTCCAGATATTGTTTCTAAAATATATATTCAGATTTTGGATTTTGAATTATTTTTCTAGAATGTATCTTAGTAAAACAAACTCACTCCTCTTTCCTCTCTAAGGCTCACTGTACCAATGATTTTTTACCTTCACCCAATCAACTTTCGAATTTCCAAAATTACTATTGATTTCAAAATTGTTGAGGTTCAGTAGTAAATAAGGGTATTCATTTCAAAATTGTTGAGGTTCAGTAGTAAATAATACTGAGGTTATTCTTTTCTTTGGATGGTAAACAAAAACCAAAACATCACAATTGGATGTGGATACATGCTTGAAGAAACTATTGCTACATGACACTAATTCCAATTGCAAAGCATTCATTGTAACTTCAAGGATCAGAATGTAAATTCCAAGACTCACAATTAGTGTTTTGAACAAAATTACCTGTTTATTGCATAAAATTAATAACCTCCCATAACCATATTATAAGTTTCTTTCCATACTTTTCCTGGATCCCTCTTTCCTTTATCAAAGATCCTCATTGACCGATCTATACATAAGGAAAATTGCATGGCTTCACAATGAACGACACGATCCAGTCTAATCAAGAGAGAGACTACTTAGCAAAAGAGCCTGATAGAATTTCTACTCTGGAATATTACTTAGCCATGCAACAACACGACGAAGTAGATACCAATCAGTACACAGCTCAAACACCACCTTGCTCCTAAGACAAGGGTGTCGTCTAATTTATGGCAAGCTGGCACATCAATAGAACATATCATTCACGTTCAAGTGATACACCGGCAGTGCTATCAATCTCGCTAATAAAAAAATACCAGGTGTATCGTCTATGAAGCTGACGGAAAATCAAATACCAACAAAAAAAGGAGGCATAAAATATCATAACAAAATTTTGCATTAATAAAATAACCAGTACAAAAAGTTCTACAAAAACAAAATTAACTCAACTAGTTTAATGGAATGTACTGATAAAATAACAGACTAAATCTTTCAAAACCACTAAAATTCAATCTCTAACACTTGATATAACAGACACAGACTTAAGCAGTAGCACTCTCAAGGAAAGCTCTTCCAGGCTGCCGGTTGGCCAATGGTCCATGGTTCCCAAGAAGCTACAAGAACAATACAGAAATTGATGAGCTTAAATAATTACAATTAACACAACTAAAGTACCTATTGAATAAACTTAGATGGCAGAATATATATAACAAGATTGAATTGCGCTATCTTTCACATTACCTTTGCATTTACACCATCAGCAAGAATTCTGTTGTCTGACTTGAACTTCAGATAATCAGAACGGCTAAACTTGGTGAAGCCCCTGCGCAAGCATTTCAAACAATAATAACCAAAATTAAACACACATGAAAAAAAGGCTGTTAATAAAATAGAGAAAATCCACAACTGATATGCGGAAAATTAATTACTCATCTGCCAAAAGAGCAAATACATACCATTTCCTACTAACAATAATCTTTTGACGACCAGGGAATTTGAACTTGGCACGGCGAAGAGCCTCCTGTGCATGATGGCTGTTGCTGTCCTTGCATCGGACAGAAAGGAGGACCTGCCCGATAGCTACTCTAGCACAAGTACCCTGTGGCTTTCCAAAAGCACCTCTCATTCCAGTTTGGAGCCTATCAGCTCCAGCACATGAAAGCATCTTGTTGATCCTAAGAACGTGGAATGGGTGAACCCTAACTCTCAAGTGGAAAGCATCCTTTCCAGCAAACTTTGCCATGTACTTGTTGCAAGCAATGCGGGCAGCTTCCAATGCCTCACTCGACACATTTTCCTTCTCCCAACTAACTAGATGGACACAGAAAGGAAACTCATCCACACCTTTCTTCTTCATGCCAACATCGTAAATTCTGATCTTGGGATCAGGAACACCACGACAGAAACGGGACTTGGGGTATGGCTTATTTTTAATTTGCCTATAACACCTTGCAGGCCCTAAATCAAACACCATTCGTAATTACAATCACACACAAAATATGGGCCAGTTCATTCCAAAACGTTATATATTGTAATTGTAATTCCAAATAGTAAAGCATTACTGGTAATAAGTATTAATGCAACAAAATTTATAACTAAAAATATAACATTAAATCTGAACCAGCTCGTTAAAAAGCATATGAGATTGAAATTTTGGAAAGAATAACATACATTCATAATGAATATTAATACTAAAAAAAATCAAAACTTAGAATATATAATTGGCACAGCACAAAAACACTCTTACAATGAACAAAGTAAAATCAATAAAAACAGTCATCTAACTTTTCATCAACAGTGATCACAGCAACAGGAAAATAAATCATATCTAACAACTCATTTTCCGAAATCGAGATAAATTTAAATAAAAGAGGAAACAGTTCACGAGAACCAGAGGAATATAGATTCAACAAAAAAAAAAAAAAAACCCCAAAAAAAAAAAAAAAAAAGAAGAAACGACATGGAAAAAAAAAAAAAAAAAAAAAACACACACCACACAGGATGGAACTTACATTACCAACGGGCCGCGTCC
>Ga0123342_1000653_pt1 | contig 55985 bp, 25 predicted proteins | sample Turbeawhitnodule_FD_89960 | JGI IMG/M metagenome (GOLD analysis project Ga0123342, IMG submission 89960) | Root nodule microbial communities of legume samples collected from Mexico - Turtle bean Mexico white nodule | ecosystem: Host-associated > Plants > Roots > Nodule | place: Mexico: Nepantla...
ATCCAATCCATATCTAATCCATATCCAATTAAATGGATTGGATTTAAAATCCAAAAATATGGATTTGGATTTGAAATAAATCCATTTAAATGGATCAAAACTAATATGGATTTGGATAATTATTGGATTGAATTTTGTAATTTGAATTTTTTGCCACCCTTATAAAAATATTAGTCTATATAAACATATTTAGCTCTTAATAAATCTGACTATTGAAATGAGAAGGCTCTTTACAAGTATTGTCTTTGTACTTCAGTTTCATACTGTATTTCCTAAGATTTTTAATCACATACATCGGTAGATATACTAGACCAAAAACAAAGATAGAAAATAGTAAGCTTTTATCAAAGCATAGTAAGTAACGAGGAAAAACATCTCATCAACACCCAAGCACAAACACCTTTAAATATTTAACTCTCTTTAATTTCTTATTCATAAGATGAAATATAGTTTGAAAATCACATACCGATAAAAAAATTATAACATTTCATAATTTTAAGTGTAAATTTTAAACTTTATAAATTTTATAAATTGAATTAAACTTAATTTTTTTTAATATTCATACCTATATATAAAGAAGTTCTTCATTATAATCATTTTTTGGTGTATACAATTTTTTTTCGATTCTACCCTTATTTAATATATCTTCTTCTATTAATACAATGAAGTATTTTGTCATTTTATATGAATTACTTATAAAATAAATTTATTTTTTAATTTTTTAAATTAATATTAATGTACACTCTTTATATGACTCTCTCACTCTTCTATTAATCCCTTATTTTAAGCCGACCAAGAGAACGTATTCTCACACATTTTTACACTAAATTTAACATATAAAATAAAATAACTTTCACTTTTAATCACTCTCTACTCTATCTTTTGTTTTTCAATTTCAAATTATTTAAAATTATTTTTATATGTATGTTATATTTTTATCATCATAAAAATAGAGTAAAATAGGAAAATGTGGATAATTACGGTTGTGGTAACAAAAGTTTTATTTTAATTCGTGATAAAAAAAATCATCACATCCGTAATTAAAAATGTCATTTTCCGGAACCAAATGAACATAATAATTAGAAAAAATTTAAACAGTGGACAGTTTCACGGTTTATGTATGGATTGGAGTTTATCTAGTAATCCTATGTATATTACTGATTTTTTTATTTTTTATTAATAACACACAATAAAATATTTATCACCTAACTTTTAAATATAACGGTGGTCGAACTTTTACCAAGTGCAAAGGCTTTCATTTTTCACGTGATTTGTTGCATAAACTCTTTGTGGTGGTATTGATCGAACATTGGGAATTAGATTTCCGTAGTGTGGAATCATTAGCTTTGTATGAATTGTGACATGAAAGGAAAAGGAAATCCACTAGTCCGACATTTTTTCTTTTTTTTTTCGACTTTATCCACGTTGCATGTCACGGGACAAATAGTTCTCCCATAATTGAAAAAGCTAGTTGTCATAGATGTACAATATTGCCCAAACAAGAAAGCAACGATGACCAAACCGAATTCAGGTTTAATTAATCTGCATCACAATGTAATGAAAATCATTTATTAAAAATAATGATAACTAAGATGTATAAATTATTCATTCCAGACAGAAATTGTCATGGGAGTATTTACATATTTATAGATGGTGTCTGACAAGCTTTTTCATAACTTCTTTTTATCACCAACTTATGAACTTCTTGTCACGTCTCAAATCTGATGAGTCTTATATTAAATGTGTCATTCGAACATGGAGTCTAATTTTGAACTTACCTAATAAATAATATAATAGAATGATAATCTTACACAAAACTATAATTGAAGAAAAAAATATGTTTTATTAAAAAAATAGTATTATAATTATATTATATCAAATCATAGTTATTTATTAACATATCTTTATTGTATAATTTTCAAAACAACATTTTCTTAAATAATATAGAAAACCTTAGTTTGAGAATTTCATGGTGATTGATAGTCATGTAGTAATGATGGGATTGAGAAATACCCTAGTTTTTTATCAACACAAGACAGGATGAACTAGTTGACTACTCTAAGGCCAAGCTGGGTGTTCAATTTTAATTCTTACTCATGTGAAACAAATACAATGCACAAAAGTTTAAATAAATATTAAAAAAAATATTTCGTAATATATTTTTACTCACTAATTATTACTTTTAGAATTCCCTGTGAATTTAAAAAAAAATGTAAATAGTGTCATTCAAATTTACTACTCGGTTGATTTAGTCGGAAACAATTAAACCTTTTTATATATTTAACATAGTCCGACAATTAATTAGAAGGAAATATTTCTTGAACAAGTTGAGGTAATGTTATTCGCTTTTGTATAGTATTTTCGAGAGCTACCTGTATTTGTAAAAAAAAAAAGTGAAACAACTGATAATTGCATAGAATATTTCAGTGTCAATATTTTTATGGATGAAACTCAAATTATTACAAAACAATAATTCAGCTCGTAGTAATTACATATGTTGGATCTCCCATCGATCTATTTTTAACAATAATTGAATAAAGTAATAAAGTAGTTTATTTATTTGTCTTGTTTTTGTGCCGAATATGTAGTTTTGTGTTCTGATTCCTCACATGTAAGTCCAAGGGGAAAAACGACATACAAGTTGAGCAATGGTTTCAGACATGCAATAATTTATTTTACGAGTAAATGCAATCATATATATGATAAGTAGGTCATTCCAATTAACTTTCCCCCAGTGTGTTATTAATAGTGCCGTAGACTCTTATGTTTCCAAGTTATGGCCAATTTGCTTTCCGATAATTAATTCTTTTACTGAATTTGGTTTTATCTTGTTGGGGAGGTTACTGAGTTCAATAAATTAAGAAAAGACAGAAATAAATTAAGAAGGATTATTGTCATATAATCATGTCTGAAACAAATAAGGTAACACCATAGCTCAATCTTTGGTTCACAAGCTACGATTGACACGAGCCAGCATCAAGAACTTTATACTTATTGCAACACTCTAAGCATGAAATTAAAGCAATAACGAGGGTGGAGAAGTTAACCCTCATGCACGTACAATGAATTAGAATCACACACACAGAAATCCATGGAATTTGAGAGAAAAGAAAAGGAAAACAACAACTAAGAAGTACATATATAAGATGATATGATATATGTTATGATCAAGCACATTGGAAATCACGTGGGGCTTGTCTTGAACAAACATTGAGAAGCAAGGAGAGTGAGATGGGAAGGTTGAGGTTGATGCCCAAAATGTTTGCTTTAAGGGCAGTGCAGAGGCATACTGCAGCCTCAAGATCAACGAGGCCATCAAGAAGGGTGCAGCAAGGGGTAACTGGTGGTTGACCCAAAGTGGCGTTCACCAACCCGTTTAGCACATTGGCGCATACACCTAGTTTGAGTGCGTCACGGGGGCACGAGCCACTAGGATTGGGGCTGGGTGTTGGGTTTGGTTTTGGGTTTGGACCAGGGCATGAGTAACTACCGCATGCAGAGACAAGTGAGAAGAAAAGGAGGTTGAGTGTGAGGAGAAGAGCAAGGGAGGAAGAAGCTTTGAAACCCATCTTAAACTGCCTTCTATGTTCCTAATCACTACCAAATGCTAAATATTGTTAGCTTAATGCTTAGGAGAAGAGAGTTTGTGATGATGGAAGTAATTTGGAGTGGATGCTTGGTTTATATAGTGAAGTGCCAAGGGTGATATCATGATAGTATATTAAAAAAATTAGCTAGTAGCTCATATATTCCATAAAAGCTAAAATGAAACATGTTTACAAAAATTATCTTATTCTTGATAGTTTTCTTTTATTAATTACGGTAACAATACGAATTTCAGTATTCTTTCAGTGAAAAAGTAGTGTTTTAAAACACTTAATTAAAAAAAACTTGAGTTAAGCAATAGAAATGATTATGGGTAATTTGTACATATCGGCTTAGTTTATTATTTATTAAATAATTCTAGGTATTTAAAAAAACAACAGTTTTATTCATTTTTAAGAAAATAAGTTTATATAATATATAATAAATCCTTATAAAGGAAATTTCATTTGCTTGCTTGATAAGTTTATTGAGATAAATTTTAAAAACGTATATTTCCTTAAATTTGTCTTTAAAACTCAATTATAATGAAGTAATACAATGTGTATTTGCACGAGTGGGAAAAACTATGGCATTAAGAAAACAGGTTTAGAAAACTATTCCAAATACGTCTTAAATAAGTAAGCAAAACATATTTAATAAGAATTGGAGTGCATGTATGGGATTACCTGTAAAGATTCTCTTTGGGTTAAAAATAAACGAAAGCTGGATATTTGAGAAATTTAGTTTAATCTATGAAACTCGGACACTCCTCTCAAATGGCGTGTTGGTATTCGTGAAGTTCGGACATTTGTATGATATCTGTAAATCACGTATTCGTGAAGTGTCAAATTCAAAAAATATTTGTTAGATTTATGATAATTCTAGTACGGTTCTAAAATAATTTTCAAAATAAAAAATACATTAATTTTTTCAAATTTCAAATTTTATTGTATAAATTGTTATTATGATTATAAAAATAAGAAACAAATATTGTGAACCAGTTATGGAAAATCATCTTTTTGCTTCAAAAAATAATCTGAAACAATACACATAAATCTTTATTGTTAATTTATATAATTTATAATTATATAATATATAGTTTTGTGTCCCCGTGTCCTACAATTTAGAGATTTTACGTATTTTTATATTCGTGTTTGTATCGTATCAGTGTCCGTGTAAGTGTCTGTGTTACCTATATATTATTATTTTTGTTTTGGCAACTAAAATTAAGAATAATTATGCTTGGGATTGTAACACGTGGTATCAACGTCTTAATTAGCTGTTTGACTTAATTACGATCTATCTCTATGTTTTGATCAATGGATGTTAGCTTGGAAGCAATTACATGATTATTTTTTCCATATATGAAATCGTATGGTTTTACTTTAAACATATTTCCATGCATGTGGAATTTTTTTTATCATGATCTAACAAAGGAGAAAACACAAGTTTGTATGTAAAATGCATTTTCATAAAAGAATCACATTTCCAATTGTTTCTTAATAATCTAAAAATTCAAAACACACAAGTACATGAAACAGAGTAATGCACTATGCCTAAACATTAACCCTGTTTATACATAATAACAAACCAAACGCGTCCTGCATCATTAAATAAGCACGTCTAAGAACATGAGCACAAGCATTAATCAAGCCCTACTTATGTTAAGAGATGTCTGTTCAATTCATTTTGGTAATTTGAACCATGACGATTGCAGTAATGCTTCCAAATATTCAAAACAAGAAGAACCCAATTACATTAGCGTGAACTCATGCTTCTTTCTTTTCTTTATTGTGCCTAAATCTTAAAGTCTTTATTTATTTCTTTTATGCTGAATTATTTTCTTAATAGCCAAAGGAAAATATATATTAAAAAGAGTTAAATATGTGTTTTTCCATAGTAATTGTATTTATTTTGTTTTTGTTTCTTATATATGAAAATTTGATTTTAATTATTGTAATTTAAAAAAAATTGTTTTTAGCATAGGTCATTATTATCTCACAAAAATATTATTATGACTAAAAGTAATAATATTATTAACTAAAACTAATAATTACAAACCCTAAAAATTCTGATAAATACTTAATGGATAATTTCTCACAAACTTTATTCTTATAAACTTAGATTAGCATAAGCTAATCGCAGTTAATAATATTAATATTAATTTAAGGTCAGAACAGAAATAATATTAAAAAATTATATTACTACTAATTGATTAGTATTAATTTAAATAAATATTAAAAAAATTTAATAACAATTAAACTGATGTTAATTTAATATAAATATCAAATTTTAATAAATTAACACTACAAAATAAATTATTAAATAAAAATTAATTTAAAAAAATAAAAATTAATTATTATATTGACTAACTTATATATTATTTATAAATTAAAAAAATTGATATTTAAAGTAATTTATATTATTAATAAAAATTTATAAACTAATTTTTAAATATGTATTTAACATTAGTTATCAAAGTTTTAGGTATTAATTATTCTAAATTAGTCTTTATAGTCACTAATTTAGAATTTAAAAAATAGTTAATAGTTAAAATATTGATAACTAATGTTAAATACCAAACTAAAAACTTATTTATAATTTTTTATTAATAATAAAAATTATTTTAGAAACTAATAATTTTTAAGTTTATAAAATAGTATCTAACATAGTTAATATAGTAGTTAATTATTTTTTTTTTCAAAAATAATTTTTGTGAATTAATTTTTTTTATTTAAAATATTTAATGAAAGTTTTAAAACTGTTAACTTATCCTATTTTTTTTATCGTGAATGTTATTTTTTTTTTCAGAAACCTTGTATGATCGTATTTTACACTCTGGAGATAGAGTTATAAGTAATGGATTCAAGTATTCAAGATTTTTTTTTTTATTTGAGTTGTTTTTTTATATACATCTTAGATTCATTATAAAAAGTATAATATTTTTGTAATAAAATATTGTAAGTATTTTGAGGATTGAAAATTGGGGATTTTACAAAATCTACCTCTTAACCTCTTTTTTTTTCATTCACAATATTTCAAAATAATTAGAACCTTTCTACTGTGGGATTCTCTAAGGTTTTTTTTTTTTTTTATGTGAGTTATATACATATTATTATTGTGGTAAGTTTTTGATAGAAATACAATTATATAACTAACCGATAAACAAAATTATATAACTAAATTTTTGTATATAAATTGGATCACCCAAATGATCCATTTAATTTAATTTATTTTTATTATTGATAAAAAAATATATTAACATCATATAAAATTTAAACTTTTTAAATTATAAAAATAGAAAAATCTCTTAAAATATTAATAATTAGATAAAATATTAATTAGTTAAAGTATCAATTTGATAAGATTCAACTTAAAAATATTGTAATGCAGAAAAGAAAACTAAAACCTCATAATAACTCTTGTAAAAAAAACTTAGAAATACCAAATTAAATGTTAATCATGCGAACACTTTTCGCTCGAGAGCGTCTATTATTTCACTGATGCTAGTGCAACATCAATTATGAAGAAACTTCTTTCAATATATATTTTTTCTATAAAAGACAATAACAGTTTATTTTCTTGTATAATTTTTTTATGAAAAAATAGAAGTAATATCAGATAAGTATATTTTAGTCCAAGCCAATGTGAACAAATTTTTAATTTTTTTTTATGGAGATAGTATTAAACACTTGCATTCAGTTAAATAAAAAGAATAGTAACATTAAGTTACTGAAATGGGCATGTGTGAACATGAGAAGTTTAGCTTAGGAAAGTTTTGGAAGGTTGTGGCTCGTGATGGATCTGATAGTGCTTTAGATTACGAAAATAAGGATAAAATTGTATTTTTATTAAATTTAGAAGTTTCAGAGTCCCACCGATAACTTCTAAAAGAAGAAAAAAAATGTGTATCCAACGACAGCGTATCGAAACCCCACATTACCTTATTACGTGTTTAATCATATCCTTACGGTTGCTAAATTAATTGTGTGAACTAGTCCGTAATTATTGACTTAATTTGTGATTGTGAATTAATGTTAAGATCACATCTAAGTTTTCCACGCGTTTTGTCACTGGAATGTTCTTAATTCGAGGAGTAATTGCATTAAGTAAATTGCGGAATTTGATTGTAAATTCGAAAAAAATTAAAATTATTATAAAGAGCCAAAGTTTGAAATAAAATTTTTAAAAATATAATATAATTTAATATACATATATATATATATATTAAAAAAATTAGAGATACAAAGTTATAAAAGCCACACCTCTTTTTATCTCTTAAAAAAGGACAGTGTTAACGATCTATGCCACTTTCTACATTCCAATTACAATTTTATTTTTATATAATATTTTATTGAAAAAAACAGTTGTTAAATAAATGTATTTAATAAGGTGGTGAAAAAAACTTTTCTCTTTAAAAAAAATCCGTGACTGCACAAAGTCGTAACAACCAAATTAATAATATATATATATATATATAACGAAGTTTGCAGATTATTTGCCTTGACAAACCTGAATACTTTGTTTCTTTCTAATATTCTCTTCATCCACTAAATTTCAAAAATGTTTTAATAACGACTCGACATATGAAAAATTAGGGTAAATTCTCTATCTACACCATTTACACTTTTATTTCTTTAATTAGAATTATTTTTTTTTTCTATCTAGCACTCTTTTGTTTTTATTTTTCTATCTAGCACACTTTTATTTTATTTTTTTTTATCTAGCACCATTTCAAAAATAAATTAAAAAATAATAATTTTGTTTTTTATAATTTTAATTTTGAATGTATTAAAAAATAAATATTTTTAATTTTTAAAATAGTTAGAAATATAATTAATGAATAAAGAAATGTGTTTTTACAAAATAAAAAAAAATTAAAATGTTTAGTTTAAAAATTATTTTTTTAAGAATGAATAAAATAAAAATTAAACCCTACAACAACATAAAAGTTGAATATATAAACATAAATTAGTATTTATTTTTATTATTATTGATGATGTAATTATGTTAATTTCAAGTAAAAAATAGAGGACATAATTATAAAAAACAAAGTTAAATAAATATTGATATGGACATAAAAAAAACAACATCGGAAAAAAAATGTTCATACTGTCAAACACCAAGACACACATAAAGAATATGTCCCAACATTACTGGATTTTAATGTACCATTGAAGAAAATATTAAATGAATTATCATCTCTCATTTATTTTTATTTTTATTATCAACATATACTTATTTAGTATCGCTTTATATCTCTTATATTTATCTTATTTGGATTTTTTTATAACTTTTATCTTTATCTTAATTTGTTTTGCCTTTATTTTATATCTTTAATGTTTTAGTTACTATTTTTTTTTACCATTTTTTTTTATTGTTGCTGTTTTTATTTTCTAGACTTTTTTTTTTCATTTTTTGCTTTTCAATTTTAAGCATTAAGTGTAACATTTGCATTAGTTTTTTTTTAGGATTTTGCAGTTAGGATAGACACTTCAATATTACTTGTGTATCCACTATTTATTAATACTAATTGACTTTGGTTTTTTTGTAATTATGTCATGTATTTTTTACTTGAAATTAACATGATTACATCATCAATAATAATAAAAATAAATAGTATTTATGTTTATAGATTCAACTTTTATGTTGTTGTAGGGTTTAATTTTTATTTTATTCATTCTTAAAAAAATAATTTTTAAACTAAACATTTTAAATTTTTTTATTTATTTTTTGTAAAAACGCATTTCTTTATTCATTAATTATATTTCTAACTATTTTAAACATTAAAAATATTTATTTTTTAATGCATTCAAAATTAAAATTTATCAAAAAATAAATAAATTACTATTTATTTATTTATTTTTGAAATGGTGCTAGATAGGGAAATAAAAAATAAAAGGGTGCTAGATAGATAAATAAAAACAAAAAGGTGCTAGATAGGGAAATAAAAACAAAAGGGCGCTAGTTAGGGAAATAAAAGTCTAAATGTTGCTAGATAGAGAATTTACCCAAAAATTGATGTTAACTTTAACACGTAAAATTTGCAGTTAATTTTTTTTATTAAATATATAATTAGCATTATGTTAAGAGGATCATTCAGATAAGTTTTTCATCTATTATTATAATTAGTAAAGATCTAAAAAATATGTTTATATTTTAGAGAAACCTTAGAAAATGTTTAAATTTAAGAAGTATAAAAAAAACTTCATTTTTGAAAATATAAAAAATATATTTTACTCCTTATTTGATGTTATAGTTCAAATTATATGTTTTTCCTGTAGTAAATATATTGAAGACAATAAGTATACATAACATTACATGTCACTACAAGACAATCATGAAATAAAAATTAATTTTTAGAAAAAAAAATAATTAATTGTTATAGTGACTAAATTAGAGATAGTTTTAAAGACTAACAAAAATTGGTTTTTAAATTGGTGTCTAATTAGCAACCAAGATTTTTATACCAAATTTAGAATCTAAATAATTGGTAGCAAAAAAAAAATTTGATTGTTAATTAGACATCAATTTAGAAACCATATAACAATAATATAAACTAATTTAGAAACCAAAACTTTTTTAGTCTCTAAAATTATCTCTAATTTAGTCACTATAGTAACTAATTATTTTTTGTCTCTACAAATTGATTTTTATTTCATGATTTTCTTACGGTGTATATACCCCAAATATTACAAGAAAAATATTAAATATCAATTAATTTATAAATAAAAAATAATTAATCACTATATTAATTAAATTAGACATTATAAATAATATATATATATATTGATATTTAAAAGAGTTTTTATTGTTAATAAAAATTTATAGAATAATTTTTAAATTGGTATCTAACATTAACTACAAAACACTAACCATTAAATAGAAGTTAATTTTAGAGAATAAAAATACTTAGTTACTATCTTGACTAAATTAGATACCATCTTATAAACTAAAAAAAATCATTGGTATCTAAAGTAATTTTTATTATAATTACAAATTTATAAAGTAGCTTCTAAATTGGTATTTAACCATTAGCTACTAAGATTTTAGTTACTAACTACTTTATATTCTAAATTAGTTTCTATTAATCTTTTAGAGAATAATCTAGAATCTAAAATATTATAATTTAGAATACAAATTTAAAAACTATTTTATAATTCTTTATTAATAATAGATACCAATAAGTTTTTAGTCTCTAAAATATAGTATCTAATTTAATCAATATAGTATCTAATTAATTTGTTTTTAAATTTGTTTGCTATTTAATAATTACTTTAGATTTTTTAAATAAAAGCTTTCATGTTAGGCATCACTATGTCACTTAAGATATCAGTTAGACTGACACCTCAAGTAACAACAATCATTTACCATCATATGAAAAAAGTATTATTAAAAAAAAAAAAAAAAAAAGAAAAAAAAAAAAACGGGAATTAGACAAAAACCCATATGTTAACAAAAACGATACATAGGTAGACTATACATATTCATAAAGAATTTTAAGAACAGACAAGGTGGAAGCCTATTATACCAAAGAAAAGATTATCTATGAAAAAATCCTAAATTAGCCAACTTATCAGCACACGCATTTCTTTCACGAAAAATATGAGTAACCGTAAACTTAATTTTCCCACAGTAATTAAGACAAGCATTTTATCGATTACGAAGCATCTAAGGAACATTTGTTCTAGTAGTAAACGCAACACAAACTAAAGCAGAATCACATTCCAGCTAGACATTAGTAAGCCCCATCTTTTGAGCTTCCTTCATAGCATGTATAACCTCATAAAACTCAGCAACCAGAGCAGTCTGAACTTCAAGCAACGCAGAAAAAATTACTTTAGATTTCTAAAGTAATCTTTAATTAAATTCGTGACAATAAAAAAATCAAATAAGATAAGAAAAGAATTCAAAAAATCACAGAAGTTTGACATGGAATATCTGAAATGTTTATGGAAGCCATAAAAATTAGAAAGAAGTCTAATGTTCAATGATGTGTACTGATTTCACCACCGTTATTGTATAGATTAAAGTAGTCCTCTTGCCATTATTATGTTTGAAAATGGACCTTTTTTTTATACATATAGAAGGACGCCATTTTAATCTATCAGTGGCAAAATATAAATTCAAATACTGAACCACGACGTTCGTAAACTGCATCAGTCTATCATTTTGATTTGGTTTAAATTTCTAATGATTCACAGTTGTTTTCCTTTTCAAAAAAAAAAATATAACTGTGCATGCACGTGGAGTGAAATTACATTAGTCACGGGCTAATTGCAGTTCGTTTGATGCCTGTGCACGTTTTGCATTAGTTTTGATTCTGTTCTTGATTCTGCATATTCCTCTAGCTGCTCCTCATGGGAGAGAAGTTACAAGGGCAAAGTAGTTTTCCGGATCAACTGCATCTCATTCACCAAAATCGACAAATTAAAAAGTATATTTATTAGAAACATTCTCATTTTATAAAAGATAACAGACATACATGATTCTTTTGCTTTACATAAGAAAGCATTGGGAATTTATTTAATATTGCACTAGGCGTGATAAAACAAAACACTACAGCAACATAATAACGTGAAGTTAACCATCCATGCACGTACAAGAATCACACCTCACACCTTGATGAATAAGAAAGCACAAAGCAAAGCAAAGCAAAGCCACGAATAGCAAATACGAATTGAAGCAAATTGTGTATGATAGGCCATGATTAGGCACATTGGAAATCACGTGGGACCTGCCTCGAGCAAACGTTGAGAAGCAAGGAGAGTGAGATGGGAAGGTTGAGGTTGATGCCTAAAATGTTTGCTCTTAGGGCAGTGCAGAGGCACGCTGCAGCTTCAAGGTCAACCAGACCATTGAGGAGGGTGCAGCAAGGGGTAACTGGAGGTTGACCCAATGTCACGTTCACCAACCCGTTTAGCACATTGGCACACACTCCTAGTTTGAGTGCGTTACGGGGGCATGAGGCACCAGAACCACCCGAGCCTCCTGAACCACCAGACCCTCCTGAACCATTAGAGCCTCCTGAACCACCCGAGCCTCCTGAACCACCAGACCCTCCTGAACCATTAGAGCCTCCTGAACCACCCGAGCCTCCTGAACCACCAGACCCTCCTGAACCACCAGACCCTCCTGAACCTCCAGAGCCTCCTGAACCACCTGAACCACCCGAACCACCGGAACCACCTGAAGGATTTGGTTTCACAGGCTTATGCTTTGGCCTAGGCTTAGTGTCAGGGCATGTCCCACAAGCAGAGACAAGGGCAAAGAAGAGGATGTTAAGTGTGAGGAAAAGAGCAAGGGAAGAGCGAGTTTTGGAACCCATCTTAAACTCTAGTAGTTGCTAATATTTCTTGTTTTGTTCAACTCGGAAATACCAGCCAACTATGAGAGCTCAAGAGAAGAGTGTTTGAAGGGATGGAAGTGATTAGAAATCCATGTTGGTATATATATGCTTAGAACGCCAAGTGGCGTGAATTGTTTAAGAACAAAACAATGTTAAACGGGTTTGGGATATAGGAGAAATGAATTTATGAAATGACTATGTAAGTAAATGATTGAGCTTTAGCTGGCGAAGAAAGTCTATGAATTAGGTTTTGGATGGTTCTGTTGGTCATTTGGGGATTCGCATTGTAATGTTCTGTATCTACCCACCACTACCTTAAGATTATTCCGTTAGTTAAAAGAATAACTGTAAGAAAAATACTTAAGAGGATAACTTTTTTATAATAATTATGATAAAAAGAATCAAATTTGTGAAGGTAATTTGATTACTTGTATTAAGAATTTTAAATTTTATTCAAAAGGTATTTAAGTGAAAAATATATGTCTCACTTGTTTGATGTGTTGTTGATTTATTTTTTCTGGTTAGGTTATCATTTACTACACACAGACATTAAATATCAAAATATACTTTTTGGCTAGTGAGAAACCATGTCCGGGGACAATGTCCTCAGGAGTTAATGACTCAAAGTTTGAATAAGCTGATTATCCAAACATGATCCATACACGATTATCCAATTTGTTGTTCCTTAAAACTAACACCCTTAGAAAATTATGTATCAAATTAATTTTTAACATTACATAACTTACTACCCAATATATAAACAATAAAATTAAAAGAAAAAATATGAGGCGGCAAAAGTACTGTCAAGTTGGCACGACTTCAGTATGACATGGCAGAGTCGTGTCTAATTGGAACGATTTGTGCATAGGAAGTTGTGCCGAATTGGCACGACTTGCCTAAATTTGTAATTTTTTTTAAATGGACTCCATTTTGGTAAAAAACAAAAAAAAAATAACTCTATCATCATCGAAATCCCCAAAATTTGACATATTAGACATCATGAAGCCCTCTTTCTAAGATAACATTAAAAAAATAACCTTAATTAATATTAGTTAAAATAAATATAGTTAATATTGATTAAAAAATATCAATTAACATTAATTAAGATAAATCTTGTTGAATAATTTGACTAAATAATGTCTTTTAATAATTAAATATGTTTAATATTAAAATATTTGGTAATAATTAGAATACTCTAATCAACTAACAAAATTAAAAGAAAATTAATTTAAGTAATTTTATCTAAAATTTAAAATAAGTACAATTAAAATTCAATATATTACAATTTTGTGAAAATTGTGATTTTTTTTATCTAAACACATTATGCAAGTTACTCCCTCATTAAAAAATATAAAGGAGAAAAACATGCTAATTTAATCTCTCCATAAAAACTTTTACAAGAGAAAAATAAGTAAAAATTAATAATAAATTATTCTATTAATTAAGATTAATTTACGTATAAGTTAACTTATAAAGGTTTTTCATATAACTTCTCTAACTCTTTTTTTTTTAACTTATAATAAAATTCATCTACTTTTTTTAACTTATAAGTCTTAATAGAGAAATTTATCCAAAGATATTTTAAATAACTTTAAAAGAATTTATTTTTATTTTTATCATTCGTTTTAATGAGTGAATATTTTTAATTGTTAATTGAAATCTTAAAGAAATATCGATAATACCTATCATTCACTTCCTTGAAAGTTAGTATTTTTTATGAGTTACTAAACTTAATTATTAAATTTAAAAAATGGACAATGATGATAGAAACTCTTTGGTATACCTTGATTGTAACCATTAATTTTCATATATTTAATAATTCTAATAAATAATTAATCTTAATTGTCAAAATATAATGGGATCATCAAAACACTATATCATCAAAATATAATAAATAATGGGATCATAAAATCATTTTATGTTTAGGCACCAAACAATTATTACCGTAAAATATGATAGTTATCCAATTTTATCAAGACCTCCTACTTCTATGTTTCTTAATTTCTCACAATATGAAGAAGGTATTCCCTTTTTTTAATATTTCCATTTCCATTTTTTTCTTTTTATTTAAATGTTGTCCCCGTCTGCAAAATCCATAAAATATTAAATAATACATTTTAACAGAAAAGCTTCTTTTAATATTCCGTTTAAAAAGATAAAAAACATTAACCAAAATAGTATATTCCAATATATTTATTTAACACCGGGTTCATACCTAAAACTTAAAAAACGGAGAACATCTCTTTGGCAATTCAATAAAAAAAATATACTAATTATGTATAAAAAAAAGTATATGACTTGATTTTATTTATTTATAATTTTTAAATTTTTATTTTTCTCCACATAAAAATGTAGATTGGTTATTTAACATGATAGTCTTTTTGAAAGTTATATCTATTTATTATATATCTCTTATCAATATATAATAATAATAATAATACACTACAAGAAAATCATGAAATATAAATCAATTTTAGAGACTAAAAATAATTAGTTGTTATAGTGACTAAATTAGAGACCATTTTAGAGACTAAATAAATTTTTTGTTTCTAAATTAGTTTATATTATTGTTAAATGGTTTCTAAATTGGTATCTAATTAGCAACTAAGGTTTTTCTACCAAATTTAGAATATAAATAATTGGTAGTTAAACATTGGTAGCTAATTAGATACCAATTTATAAACTATTTTACAATAATATAAACTAATTTATAAACCAAAACTTGTTTTAGTTTTTAAGATGGTATCTAATTTAGTTACTATTGCAACTAATTATTTTGGTCCCTAAATATTGATTTCTATTTCATGATTTTCTTGTAGTGATAATAATAATAATAATAACTCAAATGTTATTTTTCTTTTATATAAACTTCAAATGTTAAATAATAGACATTTCCATTTATTAATAATTTTCACGCACATAAAAAAATTACATTAAAAACTTATTATTCTATATATGATATGATTGAAGTGTTGTGAGTGGGTAAGCTTGACATCAACCAATCATTAGGAACCAAAAATGCATTTTTCACACTTTAAGATTATGAAAGTTAGTGAAACAGTTAATCAGCTTTGGGATTGTATGTGGATAATAGTAGTAGGAGAATTGTAGAAACAAAGGAATAAGAAAATATTTAAGAATGACAGAATAGATCACATTGAAGTTTTTACAATGGTATTGTTTGTTACATGTGATAGTAGTTATTATGGTAGAGTAGTTTTTGTGTGTAGATTATACTATTTGATTTATTTTAGATATTTATCTCTTGAATATAAAAAGATCTAATTAAATCTTCTTGTATAAGGATAGATATCCTTAAAATATTTTTTTTTAATAAAAAAAATGATATGATGTCCACCAAAAGTTTTGTTGGTGTCAGCCTGTAATCAATTTCATTCCTTTTTTTATAACAAATATTTTTTTAAGGGAAGTTAACTATATTTCTGAAAATGTAGTTTAAGTTATGTATGTATTTTTAGACATTTGTAAAGTAATTAAATAGATTTCTTATATAAGATCGAGCTATTGATTTTTCAATAGGAATAATAAAATAATAAAATGGGGTATTTTGGGAAGATAAATTATTATGTCACAAATTGAAAGTTTTGACCTGTTTAAAGGCACACTAGGGTTTTTTTTTTATATTTCTAATAGGATTATTTGTATTAAATACTGGGAAGAAAGCGCTTTTTTATATTTCTAATAGGATTATTTGTATTAAATACTGGGAAGACAAGCGCAAGACTGTTTTTTTTATTTTATTATTATTTATATATATATATATAATATTAAAATAAAATATAGTGAGAAAAGATACAATAGATATCTTTAATTTAAAAAAAAAATCAGAAAATCAGTTTAAAACATAAAAGTAGAATACCAAACCCTTCATTTTCTCCAAATAAAATGATCCTTATTTATCAACCATTAAATCAAAATAAATAAAATAAATAATAAATTTTAAAATAACCAACAGAAATTAATAAAATAAAATATTAACAATGATAAAATAAGAATAAATTTGTGTATACTAAAAACAATTATGATGAAAACCCTCTTCATATATAGGTATAGATAATACATATACTAAAAATATATTTGAACACGTAAATATTTTTCAAAATTTTAATTAATTAATTACTATTTTTAATTACAAAATAAAAAAATTATTACTTTACATAGAAACTTAAACGTATGTTCTAATAATTGAAGTTACATTATTATTGTATATTTTTTATATATACATATTTTAAATAATATAATAAAAATTAATTTTTAATATTTTTATTTAATTTTTAAATTAAAAGAAAGTTTGACTCACACCTCCCCTATGATCCACCAAATTAATAATCAGAGAAGATGAGTTAAAATGGACTATTCAGTTAAACATATTAATTTGTTTGTTCTAGTGTATTCGTGATAAGTTAATCTATTTTGTTATTCCTAATTATTTGTTTATTTTTATATGAGAATCATAATTTTATAATATAACTTCCTTTAATTTTAATTGAAATATTTAATTAAGAAATAATGATAAATAAATTCATGATAAATTTTTGAATATTTAAAGAAAAATAATAATTTTGAATTTTTAAAATAAAAATTTGTTGTCATATATTTATTATTAATAATTACTATACTTCTTTTCAATTTCCTTTAAGTATTATCTTTCGGAATACAATATTTCGATTAATATTTTAAAAATATCACGATTGAAATGGTCATTTTAGAAAAGTTAATCTACTAAAAAAATATTACTATTATTATTGTTAATAATAAATAAGAATCATTAATTCATATGAAAATAAATATAAATATCTATATATTATTGGATAGTGTGAATAAAGACAATAAAACATGTTAGTTACAACATGTGCACAGGGCAATAACCTAATGAAAATTGTACTTAACACATTTCATACTAATGCGTTTGATATTAGATCTCCGTGAAGATGATGGTGTAGTGGACCCACTTTGGTTAAACGAAGCCCGTGACTCTTATCTGTAAATGCTCATAGAATGATTGCTATTTTATAAATTAAAAAAGTTTAGCAGAAAAGCTTCCATCATGTGACCCTTTTCAAGGTCCGAACGCGTGGAAATAATTAATTTTGCTTTTAAAAGTAATTAGCAATCTTGATCAATGGCTAATCTGGATTGTGTTTATCTTCAACGAGAGTTAAAGTCAATTATTATGTAATGGAGTGCGTAATTAAGCTTTGATCTCGGATATATTAAAAGGTATCAATTCAAATTAATCAACGCAGGGCAATAGATTACGGAGCCTTCTGTTCTGCCTTTCATTTGTAGGCTCTCCTTTCGTTTTCAAACTTAACTCTTCTTACTTTCAACAAAATAAATTTAATTACTCTTTCTGTCTTTCTTATTTCGGTGTGTTTTAAGTAATTTTATTTTTTTATGATAAAATCAGAATCAAATTTAATTAAAGGATTGTTTTTCCAAAAATTATTGATTCTTTTTCTAAATATTTTTTTTTTACTTGTTAATTAAATCACCTATTTATGCTATAAATTATTATATTTTAATAATTTTATTAAACTTTTATTATTCATATTTGCATTTATTAAATTCACTTTTTATATTTTAGACTTAATCTTTAGATATTAATATGGTTCATAAAATCTTAATAATATACATGATTTTATGTACTTGTAATCAAAATTCAATAAAATAATTAGTAGGATGAGAGACCTTTTAATTTAACGGTATTGGACTTCTCAACCTTGCCATTGATCTTGTGTTCACTAAACAGATCGTAGTGATATAAAAAAGTAATTTGAGTCGTATTAATAATATGTTCCAGATTTACATATTTGTTTCTGACTAAACAGGTCATGAGTTTGACTGCATATATATTCCGTATCTCGAAAGCATTTTGAAAAAAAAATCATTATATTACTTTTATCAGTTATAAATACAAACATTAAAGCTTCATATTTTATTTAAAAAATCAGAATATTGATCAATTTTAAAAACTAAAGTTACAGTTACTTTAGGACAAAAAATATCTTACACAAAAACTACAGATTTAATTTTTTTTTCTACTTATCAATATTCAATTCAATATATATATTGCTTTTAAAAAATCAATTTGATTCAAAACTTTTTTAAAAAAGTTTCAATTTATTCCTTCCGTTAAGTTTTTACCAACGTGACATACACGGCACAAGTTACATACGTGAAATCTCTCTGATTTTTTTTCTCTTTTTTCTCTTTCATTAATGACTTTCATCTCTCTCCAATTTTAAATTAATGTATATTATATATATATATATATATATATATATATATATTAATTCCTCCCACCAAAGGGTAAATATGGTTATCAAAGGAACTCTTTTTATACTACACTGCTTTTTCTATATCTATCTTTTAAAGTTTTAATATGGACTTAAAAAAAATATAGTACTTTTTATTTATTAATAAAATAGTTATGAAGTTTTTTATTTTATCTTTTTTATTTCTATAAAATTGATTTGAAGTAAGGTAGAAAGTAAAATATGCTTAATAAAAGAGTAATTAGGTTATCTTAAATTTTGGAAATTAAAAGTAAATAAAACAAATCTTTCAAAATGTTGCCAAGTAAATGAGAAAGGAAGCAAGATATAGAATTCAATTATACTTTACAAATTGAGAAAACATCCTTTTACTTTTTTTTAAAAATGGCAAAAAGTTTGAAATTGACATTTATTAGTCACAATGGTACTTTGTTGTTAACTTCATTATGACTTGTTCTTATCAATAAAATTCAATTATCTAAATCATCCAAATAAATTAAAGTGGTTAATTTAGTTGAGAACAATTTTTTAAAAATTCATATATTTTTTAAATTACTTTTGCAATTATTCTTTCTCTTTTCTAATTATTTGTCAATACAACTCATCTATTTTTAATTAGAAATATTCACTATAAAATAATCAATGAAAGAGAAAACATAATGATTCTTCTAAAAAAACAAACACTTCTCTTTTAAAAATATTCAGGTCTTCTAAAAAGGAACTAAAAGGAGAATAAATGTTATAAAATTTAGGAATTATAATCATAGTAGATATCTCTCACAAATTTGAGGACTACAATCAACGTTTACTCAATTATTATTGGAGTAAATATATCTCTACCCATTTTCATTTGAAAAATAATTATCTTTCTAATTTTTTTTTGTAATAATATATATATATATATATAGTAAGTATGTATATAATATTAAAATTTATAAGGGTAAAATAAATTATTTATAAGACCATGCCTTTCATAACATGTTTCTAAAAATTTTGTCATATCACATGTGACTTTTGAAAAACTCACATGGTTTGTTTTAAACTTGACCATTGAAAATAAAATCGAATGATTAATATTTATTCATTTTATTCTTACATAAAAAGAAGTTTCTCTCACGGGATATGTAACATCCGTATTTTCTCTAATATTTGATTAAATAGATTGAAATTAATTAAAAATGAAAAAAAATAATTTAAAGCATAAATTATATGGTGTTTAAATTCATGTTAAATGCATTACATGTATTCGCAAAAAAATTGTTGGTAAAAAATCTATGGCAATCGACGTTATTTTACAACTTTTGTTAGTGTGAAACATTATGGTTGATTTTTTTGACTAGCTTTAATGTTAAACATTGTGCAGTGGTTTAATTCCAGTTAACGAGATAAAGTCATCTGCGATCTTATAATCCATTAACACCCTAACATTGCATGTGGTTTTGAAATATTTTATATTTATTAATTTTTATTATTAATAAATAAATTATTATTATTTTTTATCTTTATTAACATTATAAATTATAAACGATTTCTTAATTTTTTTATTAACAAAAAATTAATTAATTAAATAAATAAAAAACACTTAAAATATTTCAATTTTAATATAAAAAAAGTAATTAAACTATCTAAATCCCAGCCGAAATTCTCCTAAATCAGCAGAAAAAGAGTTGTATACATATAGCTGTTAAAAGGTAATCCAAAAGACAACAAGAAAAACCCCATAACAACTTTATTTACGTTTCATAAAACATCTCCACTTTCCTCTACACGCCATGCTTCTCTGTTTGTTTTTTTTTTTAATTTGTAACACCATTTTTTATCAGTAATAAAAAATCAATAAATGGAAATCACTTTAGAGGTAATCCAACCTTTATACATATTTAACATTACCATTCTTCTAGCTAGAGCTGCCTACTAGAATGCAAAAAAAAATAACGGATCATCCTCATACAGTTCAAAGAATTCAAAACCCAATTTGAATAAGAAAAGGGATCAGAACTAGACTTTGTATAAATCCAAAACTAAACATTTACTTACACAAAAACAAACACTTAATATTACCTTATTAATTTAGCAACGTGTTTATAACATACGCTAATGTCATACTAGCTTAATTTAAGACTATCTAAAATTTATGTAATTTTTATAATGTTATTATTATCTTTTAATTAATTGTAATGGTTATTCGTAAAAGTAAAATTTTATGCTATGTTTACAACTAAAAGATAAAAATTTACATAAAAATTTTCAAAAGAAAAATAAACTAAAATAAATAATATGTCAAATTAATAATCAGCTAACTAGGAAATGTAATCCAAGAATTGAAATTTGGTTATATATTAATTAAATTTGAAATGTGTGATAAAATATATCGAAGTAACTACTATTTTTTCTAAAATATGTAAAAGTCAACACTTGCTGCTAAGAAATATTCATATTTTTTGGTTTGAGAATTATTTTGAGATTGAATAAAGTGTGATGGTTATACTCCTTGATAAAACACCTAAATTATAGCAAAAGAAATATATATTTAGCAACCAAATTTATGTGTTTAGTTTAAGCGTGTCAAAACATGCCTTAAGCAATAATTGCTTCTCCCACCTAAGCAAGTCCGAATGTGCAAGTGAGAATTTTTTCTTTTTTTACTTCAAATTCGAAGTGTTTTATAATTCCATTAATCTTGGATCAAAAAGTAATATTACAAACATATAAATAAGTACAATTCTCAATAAAAAAAATATTATTACTACGTATTTATTGTAACAAATACTGAATATTTATTTGAATCAAAATATCTTTTAAGAGCTAATAAATAATGAATAACTTTATTAAAGGAGAAAAATGAAAGCGGAAAAAGAAAGAGTTAGTCGAACCAATTTAAGAAGTGAAAGAAAAAATGTATACCGAACTAGCAAAATAAAGGAGTGAATTATTGAATTGGTAGAAGTTGTTTTGAACTAAAACACTTTTACTCCCTTAGCCTATTTTGTTCTTACTTCAACAACCTAGTGTCTTAAACATTATCACTTTATGCAGTAGCTTGATTCACTTAAACTAGGAACATTTTGTATTGAATCTTGCTACCATCATAATTATTTTTCAGATAAAAAAATAAGCCTTTAGATCACTTTTTTTGACATCTCTTTTTGTAAAAGCAAACTTCGTTACAAATCTCCCATTTATTAAATTTTGTATTGTCGAATAAAAAAACTTCGTTACAAATTTTCCACGTAAGTTTTTAAGTATTTTCAAAACTATCCTTTTTAGTAGAATAAAAGATAGTTTTGAAATAAGAAAATAATATATTGAAATTAATTTGACATTTAAAAAATTACAAATTTATAATTTTTTCTTGAAATTAATCAAGTATTCAGAATTTTTGTAACTTTAAAATTCATTTCTATTAATTAAAATAGTTTCTGACATTCTATTTTTTTTTTTAAAAATAAAAAAAAATAAAAATATATATATATATATATATATATTTAGTATTTTTGTAGTTTTTTTTATAACATTAAATAAAGTTACGCGATTAAATTAGTTTTACATGATATTATGTTTTTGCAAACATTTTCCCAATTTAATGTTCATGACATGTTTTATATGATGTTTCTAAAAATACATTGTAAAGTTTAATTTAAAAAGAGTTTAGAACTAAAAAAAAATGAGAATTACTACTCACTAACTTATTTTTTTGTTGCTTATTTGGAATTTTAACTTTAAAATATGTTGCCAAAAAAAAAAATAGGGCAAACGTCAGAAACTCATTCCCAATGCACCTGCACGATTGTAGGTTTGTGTTCAATGATGTAGGATTATAGATTCTCAATAATATAATGTTTAAATTAAAATATAATTATATATAAATTATTGAACTTCGAAAATCGAGAAGCCTGTTACCAAAATTCTCGAGAATGAATAACTACAAAAGAAATAATAAATAAAAACTATTTTAAAGATAAAAATAATTAGATCATATTGAAAGTATATTCCATACTTGGTTTCGCGATTGTATTCTTTATATTCATGTGAACAAAAGTTACTAAAAATAATGTTAATCAGCTAGATGTAGATTATGGACCAAATACACAGTCAAATGACCAGTTGGCCTGAAGCCATAAATCGATAATTATTATGATTCAGTTTAATTGGGTAATTATTCAGAGATAAATAAAAAGTAAATAGTAGTGGTTGCACGTGGAGTGATAAAGTGCAGTAGTCACGGGGTCGTTGCAGAGACCATGGCTGTGTTTGCTTTCTATTCGTTTTTATTTTTTTCTCAAATTTGTTTCGCAGTGCCCTAGTTGGGTGTTGGACAGAAGTTCTAAAGGGAAAGTAATTTTTCTGATCAGCCAGCTAATGCTTTCATCACCAAAAAGACAAACATTTGAAGGAAGCAATAAAATGAGGTGTTTGTAACATTAATCATTTATCAATCAGTCAAATAAATAACACTATCATCTTTGATTCCTTTCGCTTTACATAAGAAAGCGTTGGGATTTATTTAATGCGACACTTTTCCTGATAAAAACAAACACTAATTAAAGCGACAGAATAACGAGGAGTTAACCATCCATGCACGTACTGGAGAATCGAACCACGATGAATGAAATTTGGAAAATAAAACAACAGAAAGCCGGAAGTAGCACCAACTTGTGTATTGGCCATGATTAAGAACATTGGAAATCACGTGGGGCTTGTATAGAGCAAACGTTGAGAAGCAAGGAGAGAGAGATGGGAAGGTTGAGGTTGATGCCCAAAATGTTTGCTCTAAGGGCAGTGCAGAGACACACTGCAGCCTCAAGATCAACGAGACCACTGAGGAGACTGCAGCAAGGGGTAACTGGTGGTTGACCCAAGGTGACGTTCACCAACCCGTTTAGCACATTGGCACACACTCCTAGTTTGAGTGCATCACGGGGGCAAGAGGCACCAGAACCACCAGAGCCGCCTGAACCACCAGAGCCACCTGAACCACCAGATCCACCAGAACCACCAGAGCCACCCGAACCACCCGAGCCACCGGAACCTCCCGGGCCACCGGAACCACCCGGGCCACCGGAACCACCTGAAGGACTTGGTTTCACAGGCTTATGCTTTGGCCTAGGCTTATTGCCAGGGCATGTCCCACAAGAGGAGACAAGGGCAAAGAAGAGGATGTTGAGTGTGAGGAAAAGAGCAAGGGAAGAGTGAGTTTTGGAACCCATCTTAAACTCTTGTAGTTGCTAATATTTCTTTCAACTAAATGAATCACAAACACTACTTAGCTACAAAAGAGAAGAGAGTGTTTGTGGGGGTATGAGTTATTGCCAATGAATGGTGGTTTATATAGTGTTTTTGGAATGCAGGTAGGGTAAATTATTTCAGAACAAATTACTGAATTTATATTTATTAAAATAGTTAAACGGGTTTAAGAGAAGGGTTTTAGCTGGCAGAGAAGGAACCTTGAATTAGGTTTTGGATGCTTGTGAGGTGATATTGTGGGTCTCAAATTCAACGGCGCATGATCCAGGGTAAAGTTTTGGCACACGTGGACCACTCCATTGCACCGTAGGATCAGTGAAAATGCAGATATTTTTTAAAGGATGTATAATAATAATACCAGCATTCATACCTCAATTTTTCATCAGGGTTTTTTTGGATACCTATAAACTCTACAAAACACCTTATTCATTTTTTTTTCTATCTTTCCAACATATTATAATTTATAACTTTGTTCTTTTATTTATGTCTCTATTTAAGCCTATACATTATTAGCATATAGGATGCTCAAAAAATATATTATAATTTATAACTTTTTCTTTTATTTATGTCTCTATTTAAGCCTATACATTATTAGCATATAGGATGCTCAAAAAATATTTTCCTTCTTTTTATCATTCTCTTTTTACACGGCATATCCTAATTATATTTATTATTTATCTGCTTTATTTCCGTCTCTCTCTAAGTAATGCTAGGCGCATAAATATCTACAAAACATTACTCTTTTCAATTACTAATTTTGCACGTGGAATAGAGATACGTTAATAATATTTAGTTAGTTGGTCACTAATAGCTTATAGCAAGCTTAAATCATGATTTAGAGGTGTGTATATGATTTTCTTTTACTTATTTGAGTTTTAGATTTATTAAATATATACTTAAATAAATTGCTTATTTATCTCTGGTTCATAGACTTTTAAACTTTTAAAATAAAAAATAGATTTTAACTTTAAGTTTCAATTTATTCCAGTTTAAAAAAGTACAGTATATTTTAAGCATGGTATACATTATATAATATATCTTCGTAATTTATATGAACTCCTTTTAAATATAATATATCTTCATAATTTATATGAACTTTAAAAAAGAGGATATGATGAGTTTAAATATAAATATATATAATAAAAAGTAAATTTGTAATTAAATTATATAAAAAATATTAAAATAATAGTATTAAAACTTGTAATATAGTTGTATTAAAACTTCTCAATATATTATTATCCTTTAACTAATCATAATTTAAGTTTAGATTATGAATCATGAGCACCGACAACTTTCTCGACTAGAGGAGATCTCAAACTAGGAGACACACACTTCTGTTAAATAGTTTATTTTGTCCGATTTTTTTTTTTTTTTACACAACACTTGTTTGTTATATTTTTTATACGTCATTTACATGTTTGAATCGTGTTTTTTTTATGCATAAGCAATCATGATTTGAATATTATATTTGGTAAACTAGCCCGGACACATACATATTTATACACTAAAAATTATGGTAAATTTAAATTATTTAACCACAGCAAGATTTATTTTGATTAATAATGCAAATATATAATTAATATTTGGTAATTTATAAAAACAATAATTCATAATTTAGAGTAATTCCAAGTATAATAAAACTCGAGATAATGTAATATATTGATATATTTGAATACAATAAAATGTATAATAAACGAATTGCGTTTAATTTTAATAAATTTCATTTATGAAGATAGAAATACGAAGGTTCTATAGGATCTTTCTGTAAAGACAAATGAAAAACTATGTACTATATATGAAGACAGACTCAAAACAAATTAAGGAAACAACATATAGTTATTTAGAACAAAAGCATTTTTGTCTTCCTATACAAGCAGCCAAGTACCTAAAGTGAAAGATAAATCAGATTTTTTTTAATCTTATCAAACTATCAATTGATGACATTCATTTTATTATTTCATTAAAGTGTTTGTCACATTGTAACGACTAGTTTTTATTTTTACAAAATCTCTCATAGCAGAACTTTCTAACATTGCAAGCTAGTTTTTTTATATGTAAACATAGAACGTATAAATATATAAGACCTCCACGAGAAGAAGCAGAGTTAGTGTTGCATATTCTTAAAGAAGAAGAAAAAAATCTTTGAGAAATTTTCAATGAAAATATTTTGTGGAGCTTACGCGTTGTAAAATCCTTTGGAGATAACAAAATATTGAGATATATATATATATATATATATATATATATATATATATATATATATAAACATTTATATACGTGTTTATTAACACATATTTATAAAATAAAAAATCGTGAACTGTGAACTTAACATTAGTATCTGATACAAGTTTATTATGCCAGTTTAAAAGGATGGTAATTAACTGTTTTTTTTTATTCCAATCGATGTTAAATATGCTGAACCTCTCAGAATAAAACCTTTACGACAAAAAAGCAAGATTGTTTTATCTACCATTACTATTAACATGTAGTAATTTAATTTCTTTTCATGTCTTTTTTTTGTATTATTTTATTTTATTTTGTTTCCACCCTACAATTTCAACTTGTTAGTTAGTATCTATTGAAAGTAACTTGTGCTTCTGATTGTCATCTTTTTGCAGTTGCTTTCAAGATAGGCAATATATGTAATCAATCTCATCAAATATTATTGTAATCAGACACTTGGACATGTGGGAACCTGGAACCTAATTTCTATACCAACATTACCTTTTTTTCTCAACAAATTATTCATTTAAAAAAAAAGCAATTTGTTTGAACATCTTGGAAAAAAAAATGTAAGAAATACTAATAAAATGTGTTTGATAAGAAATAAATGATGGAAAAAGAAGAGACACGAATCTTACTTTTCTTTTAATTTGACGGAGATGAATAGTAATTATTTATATTTCAACAAATTAATTATATTTTTTTTTATATTTTTGTCCGCTAAACAAAAGCATTGATCTCACTTGCCAAAGATGGTTCCTTGGATGAAATCTCAGCATGTTATCAACTATTCATAATCTATTGTCATAAGTGATTAATCATAGTTTAACTAACAATCAATTTTCATAAATAAAACAATGTATTGAAAATCTTAGGGTTGAAAAGGAAACCAGAGAAGCCTACTTAGGGCCTAGAATAGAAACCTGGACACTGAAGCCCAAAAGTCTCCATAATAATTTGTTGCCCTACATTGATTAATTTAAAGTTATGTACTTTTAATATATTGGAGAAGCAGCTTAATTAAATTAATATACAATTATTTACTTGAAGTTTTGTTAAATATAAGTCCATTCCAGAATAATCTGTGTAAAAGAAAGGAAATGGACGATTTTCAAATATGAAATGAAAAATAATTTTTATTAACCTATAAAATTAAAATGAATTATTAATTTTTTTAAAACAAATTAATGATTTGCACTTGTTGGGGGTCAGTCACATTCACACGGAAGCTTTTTTAACAATATAATAATTAGCAATTATTCTAAGAAGAACTTAGAGCCGCAGATTAGAAAGTCACGGGTTTAGTTAACGAAAGTGGGGTCCACCACAGGCTTGCACACATATGGAACAAGATCTCAATGTCAATAGGATATTCTTTGCCAATGCCTATTTTTATTTCCGTAAAAGTTTTCTCTAACTTTTTATATATTAATGACTATTATTTTATTTTATTATTGTTCAATTTTTACAATATTTTATATAATATATTTTCAGGACTGAAACTGTAAATTACATTATATAAAAAATTACTAGAAATATAAAACAAATATATAATTATACTTTATGTCGTATAGAAAAAAGATTTCTACTTATACTCTGAGACTATTTACCTTGCAAGTTCAAGAGTTATCAAGTGAATTTTACTTTTATAAATTCCATTAAACTAAAAACTAAAGAAAACGTAATTAATATATAATATGATCAACAAACAAATAATTATAGATTTTGTTACTACGAAGGAAATGGAATCTAGAGAATTGTTGATTGGTTTCGTTTCCCTCCTTTTTGTCGAGCCAGTTTGAACTTCAACTTGCTCTTTTTCGCCTTAGCGCTATTCCTTCATATCTTGTCGTTCTATCCCAGGTGAATGCAGAATGGGGGATACCTGCATGCGTAGTTTTCAAGTCAACAAAGAGTACTCGACACTCGGTTGTCAGAGTATATCCAGTAATGACATACCTTGTTCTTGAAATGTGCGTTATTTATATTATTTTAATGGATTTATCTTATTGGACTATATTAGTGGAGTGGATCGTACTTAGGGGTGTATTACCTAGTTCTTAATGGTGATTTAGCTTTGTTGACCTTGATTTGAGTGTTAATGGGTTGGGTGTGTCGGTCGACCCACACAGACGTGCTCGGTTCGGTTAGCTCGGTCATGGAGACCGAATTATGATATTGACCATTTGGTCTATACCATTAGAGTCATACATTGTAGGGACAAAAATATGTATTGGGAAATGTGTTAATTTAAATGTATCTCAACACCTAAAAAACTAGTCATCAATTTTTTTTTTAAAGTTTTGCAACCTAAAAAAATAAAATAAATCTATATTTTACACAAATTTGTTGGAAATACAAAAAGAATGGTATGATATTTTTTATTTGAATGACTAACTACCATGCATGCTTAGATAATCAATTGCACGATTCTTACCGTTTGTGTATCTTTTCCACCAAATGTGTTTCTACCATTTTCAAAGAAGGCACATATCATCGGTTGTTTTTAATGTTCCACCAATGGTGAAGGTGAAAGATAGTTGACAACCAACTTCCGTTTTTTCTTATCAACAATAATAAATAAACAGAACTTTTTCAAAATAGTTCAATTTTTATACATACCAAGATACTACTGTTTCACACCTTAACTAAATACATATTGACAACTTAAAACTACTATGATTAGGATAATCTCATACCAAATTAATGAAGGATTAGTCCTGATATTAGTACTAATATAGATTTATTGATACAACTCTATAAACAGAGATTCCGAAACATACACGAGAATAGATTGCAGTCCTAACAAGAACCATTATGATACCTCTAACAATCGAAGTATCTATATGAATAGTGATGAGTTAAAACTGAACATTGCATATCATGGTTATCCATTTTGAACCAGAAATGTACAGTGTGGACCACTTCTTCTTTCCCAATCTATATCAAAATCATATCATTAGAATGTTGAAGCATAAAAAAAGTTGTTGAGAAGAATTATTGAAATGGGAACCCTACTGATTAACTTGAAGATGAAGCAGAGCATTTGACATCACAAATGAAAAATATCCATTCCTCTTTATGCCTCTCTCTCTCTCTCTCTTTGTTAAGTTGTCTCTACAAGGATAGCTTTCATTCAGATTCATTTCATAGAGTCTAAAGTCCAGCTGGTAAATTGAATAACTATTTTAAAAACAAAATAAGAAAAAACCTAACGGTTTAATAAGAATTATTTTTAAAAACTTGTAAAATAAATTTAAAAATACTCTTTGAAAACATAACAATAGATATCTCATTTGATTGTATTTTAACTCTGTTTTCGTTATTTTCTGAAATCAAAGAAAACAAAATGGATGTATTCGCATTTTTTGAAATAGAAAAGAACCGAAAAGAACCAGACTAAAATTACTTCAAACTTGTTATAAATAAATTGTTTAAAAAAAAATACGCAACATGATATATAAGATAAGTGTACTTAATTTAGTTAATAAAATAATATATATTATCATAATTAATCAAATATAAGCTTGGCACGTCAGTAATAAAAATATAGGCTTGACACGTTTCCTTGTTTTAAAAAATTAAAAATAATTTATAATAAGAAACTAAAAATGAAAGAAATATAGAAAACCTGTTTTTGAAAATTAGTTTTAAAAAAATAATCTAGTCAAATGATTTTATTTTGAAAATTTTTAAAATAAAAATTGTAAAGGCCTTTTTTAAGGTGATGTAATATAAGTGGATGAAATAATTAAAAAGTGATAAATAAATTTAAATGATGTTTGAAACTTTATTTTAATTAATATGTATATGTTGTATGTTGTTTTGTTTTAGATTTCAGTAGAGTGGGATAAGCGAGTTTAAGTTAAAAACTGAAAATAATATGTTAGGGAGTAGAAAGCATAGATAATAAATAATATGAACTTTTTAGTTGTTGGGTTTAAAGATGAATATATCAAACATTAGAGAAAAAAAAAAGAGGGAGGTGATAATAGTGAGAAAGTGGGTGTTAATAGCATTTGGGAAGTTTCTTGTTTTCCTTTCTCACAACTTATGATTTCTTCATTCTCTTATATTTTATTCTCACCCTTCTTACTCTTCAACTAGAAAGCCCTTAAAGCTTTTTATTTTATTGTAAATTTTTTACTATCATTAGTAAAAAAATATTAAATAAAAAATAATTTTAAAAAAATTACTGGTTACTCAATTAAATTAGATACTATTTAACAGAATAAAAAATTATTAATATTTAAATTAGTTTCTTTTATTAATAAATATTTTTTAAATTTATAGTTCATTAATTATCAAAATTTTAACTAAAATCTAAATTTTTTAAGATCTAAATAATTAGTAGTTAAAATCCTTATTTTTTCAAATACATAAACATTTATTTAATTGTTATATTTATTGACGAACAAGTGTCGTCTGAATTAATAAATCAGATTCAACTTTTATTTTACAACAAAAATAACATATACATAAACAATTTATAAAATGTTGTTGTTCATAATTAAATAAAACAATTACAAAATCGAATTGAATGTACCATAAATAATAAACTATAAACATTTAAAAAAAAAATATAATCAAACTCTGAGTGTGTCTTTGTCCATACAATTTAACATAACTTAGCATAGCTTACATTTAAACCTATAAAACCATCAAATTTGCTAAACTTTATGTATGAGGTTGAGCCTAATCCAAACGGGAGGATGTCTGATCAGTAACATAAACCCTTTGAGCTCTTTAGTTCATAATGTTAACACTTGTATTTTGAAGAATGAGGTCCCCCGAGGTTTCAAAACAAACACAATGGGTGCAGTTTCACATCCACCAATGGAATTCATTAAATTGATTTTGAAAGATAAAATCATCATTTAAAAAATTAAACTTAAACAATTAAAAGAATGATAATGAAGGAGCTATTTTCAGAATCCGTACTAGCTAGCTAATTGTAACTAGTAAGACATCTCAAGCAAATGGTTGAGGGTTAAGTAAGGCGAAGTTTGCAGTGGGATCAGTGGTCAAACACCCCAATTCGAGATAAACTCAAATGGATCATCATTTAGGAAAGACAAGTCCAGATTAGTCTTCAACTCTCCATTGTATCCTTGTAAGACACACTCTAATTTGCCCATATAAATAGTACTACTATACATAAAAAATAAACAAATATTCCAAAGCAAGCCCCACCAGTGGGAATCAATCACAGGCCATTTTCATCGATCAAGTTCACGGGAGTGCTTCACTGATCACATGCCAAGTGGTAGATATCTTTCTATAAAGCAAAAGTGGAAAACCACCATGGTTTCAAACAAACTAACAACGAAATTTTCCTATTGGGAATTGAAAAGCCTATCACATTTCATGTCGATTCACTTGTACTGTCACCTACTAAAGACAACTCAGTCGTTCACATGTCTGGTGCTCTCAAAACATTAAAACTAAGGACAAATATTCTTGAATCTCGGGCTTAAAGTACACCAACCTTTTAACCCCTATATGTAACACCATCGCAAACTACTCCCTCTTCACACAAACTTATTACAGTTGTAATTAAGCAATAGCACTGCAAGATGAAGCCTTCTAGATCTTCAACTCTTGTTCTTTTTTTTACCATTAACTTGCTTTTCTTTGCCATTGCAAGTGGCTGCTACACTTGTACACAGCCAAAGCCTAACCCACTCCCTTACCCTAACCCTACTCCTGCACCGAAGAGCTGTCCAAGGGACGCACTTAAGCTGGGTGTGTGCACTAACGTGCTTAATGGACCAATTGGTGCGGTGGTGGGATCACCACTGGACCACCCATGTTGCTCAGTGCTTGAAGGGCTTCTTGATCTTGAAGTTGCAGTTTGCCTCTGCACTGCCATCAAAGCTAACATACTTGGCATTAACATTAACATCCCCATTTCACTAAGCTTGATCCTTAACGCCTGCGAGAAGTCGCCACCCTCTGACTTCCAATGCAGCTAGACGCAGTTAAGCTCGTCATTCTCAATTCATGCACTGCTTTCATCCATGTGTTTGTCTGTTTGTCTGTTTGTTTATTTCTGATTTTGTCACTCTTGTGTTTGTTCCCACCTTGCTAACTCATCTACTGAGAATGCAGTTGTACCACTAAGTTGTAACTGTAATTTGACTTTTACTGTTGTTTGAATGACTTTCTAATTTTTGAAATTTGATGAACTGTTCTGTGTTGTGTTAAGGCTACATTGGAATATTCATATTGGTCCCTTCAATGGAGAGCAAATTCAAATTTGTTCTTACTTTCAAAGTTATATTTTCAGTTATATTTGTGTAAAACTAAGCTTTTATACAATTAAGTTTGCAAAATCAAAGCTATTCCAAAACTAAGGCTTTAATATTAAGTTTTGAAGTATGAATTCTCTTTTATAATGGCTATTGTTACTATAAACCCTTTTCTTTTTTACTTTTCTAAAAAATAAAGTATGTTCTAGATAGAAAAAATTAGTAGTTTTTTTACAATTGTGAAAGGAGAAAGAAAGGTAAGATAAGAAATTAGAAGGTGTTTATTTGGAGGAAAACCTATATTATTGCAAAATAGAAAGAAAAAATCGGAGTCTCATCTAACAACTTGAAAGAAAGAAATGGTTGGAGATCCCACATCGACTATTACATAAGATGCAAACTTCATCTTATAAGCTGATTTTATAATATTGAATTATGTTTAAAAGTATATTTCTTAATATAGTATCAAAGTCTTCTAGAGTCTATTCTAGCAAAAGTTTGTTGCGTTTATCGGTCACCTATAAATATATAGGTCAACTCACGAGTTTGAGAGTCTCGACGTGAGGGGGACGTATTGGAGATCCCACATATAAAAACATTTCATAGTATATAGGTGAGTGTAAACCTCACTCACCTTATTATAAATTGGTTTTATAAGGTTGAATTAAACTTAAAATTTATTTCTTAATATGAAGGACTAAAAATACAATTAAGAAGTGGTGGATTAGTTTAAAAAATAACTTTTAGATATTTTAAAAATATGTTCTTAAAATTTTTGTTGATGAGGTTAATTAAGTGCAACAATCAATGATTATCCAAAAAAAATCAAGATAATGTGAACAAGTTAATAAAAAAAGACATACAAATTACAAAAACAGAAGAAAAAATATATCACTTGAAATATGACAAATTTACAATTGAAAAACCTATAGAATAATATCATCTCTTTTGATGAATCTTGAACAATTCTTTTTCAAACAAGATGTAATGTGTAACACTCTTCTCAAAAAATAACAAAGCTCTTTTTTTCAAAAATATGGAATGATATCAATAAATAAGAATGGCTTTTCTTTTTAAAAGAGTTTTATGGTTATTGACAAATATAATCAATTATTATGTTCTTTGTATAACCCAAAAAATATTTTGAACCAAGATAATCGATTATATGTGAGAACAAACCTTTTAGATTTAGTTGACATTTTCAAATTTTTGTTTTAATTTTAATAAATCAAATTTAATATGATCTTGCTTACCACATTCATAACATGAGTAGATTGGTCATTGATCTTGCTTCTTGTAGTTTTTCTTTGGCATTATAGACTTATTCTTATTTTTCTTCATATAATTGAAAAAATTTGAGAACTTCTTCACCAAGTCAATCCAAATTGTCACTATCTTAATTGTTTATCTCTTTATTTTCTATGTTTTTTCTTAGTTTTTCCTGATCTTAACTTTGAGAACTACATTATTATTATTATTCCTTTAATCTTCCAAGTTTCAATTCATGTTCTCTCAACTTACTTAACAAGGTAAGTGGAGAACATACTGATTTTTTATAAAATTCATCGAGAGTTAAAGCAGAAGACATGATGTACTATTTTGTTTTCATCAGGAATTCATAAAGAAAATTTCTAATTAACCTCAATATTATCAATACCTTGTTAGATATCAATTTAAAAACTATTTATTAAAAATAAAAACTACTTTAAATGCTAATAATTTTGGTAGTCTCTAAAATAATATATAATTTAGTTAACATAGTAACTATTTTTTTTTCTCTACAATAGTTACTATTCAATGATTGTCTTGTAAGAGAGATATTTCAAATATTATAATTGATATTAAACAATAATCAAAATGTTACCGAATTTTAGTAATGAAAGTTATAAACGTTATGAAATTTAAATAGATATATTTTATTATAGATAATGATTACGAGATGGGTTAGGTCGTTCATAGAGGTTTAACAGTTTTTAATTACATGAATTCTATTTTATTTTGTCGGTCTTGTTTATGAAATTAAAATAGATTTTATATCTTTCTATAATTCAATATGTATTTCATTATTTATGTTTTATGCATGAATTTAAAATTGAGTGAGGGCTTGTGTAAATAATTTAATTTAGAATAAAACGAAATATGCATTTTTTTTTGTTGATTAAGAAGAAAAGAAAAGAAAATATGTTTAATGCTGAAAGTTTCTTCACGCAGGACATGTTTCAAGCTTTTTTCATGCGATTTGGACTCTATATTTTCTGACAACGCTAACAGTGTTTTGTTCCCCGTCTTATGGAAATTAATATGAGCATCTTTTTTTTTTCTTTCTAACTCCAATTCATTATAAAAATAATGGTGGATCCAATAAGATCCAATAGCGGGTTGTGTTTAACCTGCTTTAGGTGAAGAAGATCACACACAAAAATGGTCCAAAAGATTTGGATTATTGGATTTTGGGCCTATCTCTTTTATAATTCCATTTTAGTTATAACAATACTCTTCAAAATTATAATTCAATTAAGGAATTAGTTTTAGGTCCTTCCATTATTGTACTTTTATTATGTTAATTGTCTATTTAAATAATTAACTATTTTTGAGAAATCTTCAGAATATCATTTTAGTAAAGTGTGTTTAAAATATAAATTTTTTATATTATGATTTAATACCGATTTCTTTGTTAAATACTTTGTTAAATATTCTTATTGAATCATTATATTTTTTTAATTATATATATTGATAATAATTATATGTCTGTTTATACTTATACATATATGTGTTTATAGTTTTTTATTAATTATGTCATTTTCAACATTTCTTCTGTTATAATTGAAATTCATAACACAATCGTCTTTCACTTTTAGTGTTTGTCTTCACGGTATAGAAAATTAGGGAACTTATCATTATTCCCTAAAAAACATACAACAAAACTTATATATAATTCTGGTATGAACACAAAACCAGAATTACTAAACAACAAAATTATTAAATTCTATTTTAAAATTTGTTAATTACAATTGTTATTACAATTATCCCTTATTGAAAGGACTTTTCCACAAGATCTATGACATTCCAATTAAAATCTGGAAATTGTTGTTGCAACTGATGTAGTTCTTGTCAAACTGCATCTTTGGGATTTGTCTGTTATCACTGAATTAAAACCTCAGTAATAACTCTATTGACATTTTTCTTCATTCTTCTGTCCAAAATTGCCAAAGTCCATCTTCATTATACACCGGAAGGTCCTTCAAAGTGTAATCACCATGATGTTGTTTCAACAATGATACATGAAAAACATCATGAGTCTTTGTCTCTGAAGGTAGTTCAAGTTTATAAGCTACTTTACCAACTCTTCCAAAAGTTTAAAAGATCCATAATACCTTGCAGCCAACGTATGAAATGATTTGTTGGCTAATGTAAGCTATTTATAAGATATGCATACGTTTTCATTATGTCCTGAGCCTTTTGTAAGTTGGATTGCAAAATTTTTGCAATTTGTCTCTTGTCCTCATGGTGTAAGCCACCACTTCCACTATAGAGTCTCCTACAGAGTGACATTTGACATTGCAGGAGGATAACAATATAATGGCTCAAATGAGGAGTATGTTTCTAAAACCTTGTTAACAACTTCATACTGAGGGTAAAAAGTAATGGATTTCAACAAGTTAACTGAATGTTGTTGCATCAACTCAATCCAGAAAAGACTATTGAAAATATTATCTCGATTTGAGATTATTTCACAATGCCAGCCATGTAATTTAACAATCGTATCAAAGAAAACTTGATCTTAGCCGCTCTAAAAGGAGTGAAATTAACATACTTAATGATTTTGTCACACACCACAAAAATGACTGACATACCATTGGACTTATGGAGGCCAACTATAAAATCCATTGAAATGGATTTCCAAGCTTTGTCCAGAATGGAAAGTGGATGTAATAATCGAGCAAGCATATGTAATGAGGGTTTATTCCTCCAAACATTCCTCGACCCATATTTTAACTTCTTTATATGACCCTTTCTAGTAAAATTATTCTTCAATCCTCTTTATAAGATAGTCTCATGAGTGGCCTTCATCATTGTATTATGAAAATGGTGTAAGATTCTGTCTTATTGCTGGATCAAATCCAATAACCATCTTTCCCTTTCTCTTAAAAAAAAGATCTTGAAAAGTGTAATGATTGTATGTTCCTGGTGTAACTGAAACTTATCCATAATTTTCTGCAATTTAGGATCATGTTTCCATGAGCCTTCTGCCTCCATAAGTAATTTATAAGCTACATGAAAAATCGCAGTTAAACTCCCTTCATATGGTTGTGTTGATAAAACATCAGCCATAAAGTTATCCTTCCCCTTATTATACTCAATGTTGAAGTCCAAACCCGTAAGTTTCTCCAATCCCCAATTCTGCATTAAAGTGGTTCGGGGCTGCTCCAATAAATGTTTCAAGGCTTTTTATCAGTTTTGATTGTAAAATATTGTCCCAAAAGTAATGTTGTCACTTTTTCACTGCAAACAATATTGCATAAAACTCCTTTTCATAGGCTGGAAGAAGTTGATATTTTGGTTATATAGCTTTACAAATGTAATTTATTAGGTGTCCTTTTTGAAGAAGAACAACACCAATACCGAATCCTAAACCATCTATTTCTATTGTGAAAACTTCATCAAAATCTGGAAGAGTCAACACAGGAAGCTGAAATCGAGGCCTCTTTTAAATGCACAAAATTTGTTTTTGTCCCCTCAACCCATATGAATTCTAAGCCTTTTTTTTTTCCAGAAGTTTAGTCAAAGGTTGAGAAAGTTTACCATAATTTTTTATGAATCTTCTATAATAAAAGACCTAAATAATCAATTTTCATTATTCCAAAGCTACACTTCTTGTAATTGTGAACCAGATTGTTTTGGTGTAATATTTGAAGGATAAAAAAAAAACATTGTAAGTGATCATACCATATTTTTGTATAAACCAGAAAATCATAAAAAAAAAATCACTAGAATAATGTACATTGTTAATTTAATGTAGATTGAAGTTTGCTTTTGTTCTAGCACTATTTTATAAAATGTTCTTGTGGTTGAAACTTTATATTTGACTTTATTTATGAAGTACTAAGTATATATTCTTACATGTATGCCAAGCAGAATATCTTGATTGGCTACTCGTCAAGTCACTTAAAACTTTTTTTTATTGTGAAAAATTATTCTGTTACTGCAACAATAACATTGTTGTGAATTAATTCTTAACTCCTAATATCTATTCTCTATCTAATAATGCTCCTCATGGACTCAATAATGAAGTCAAGTTATATTTTGATTTGTTCCGTCACATACTATATTATTGAGATGCTATATTTGGTTAATTATTATTTCCTTGAAGTTCTTCTATTAGCCATCAATTTATACAAGTGGTTTCCAGCGTTTCACAGGAGTGCCACGGGTTGTTTTACAATTTTTGTTTTACTCTAGTTCACATTATCATACTCTTTAACATGTATATGCTTTTCCGTTGTCTCAGAGAAAGATTCTACAATATGAATGTACGTGTCAAGCAAGTTGGCACAGAAAAATCATTGATTGGCATGGAAACAAGCATAAGTGACAAATCCAACGCAGAAGATGAAAAAAAAAAAGTTTGCAGATGATTCGTGTTGCTATTCCAAATCTAGGATTAGAAGATTGTAATGGGGTTGGATATTTCAGATTTACTAGAGTAAGGATATTTCAGATTTCATAGTATGTTATTTATTATAAATTAGTTTTATAAAATTAAATTAAACTTAAATTTATTTTTAATATGATATTAGAATTATTTAAAATTTATTATAATTTAACTTATTAGACGATTTATTAATTATGAGACATAAGATAATTTTGAATTAGGTAACTATTAATTAAGTTTAAATATTTCAAAATTACATGGGCTTAAATATCATACCAAACAATATCCATAAATTTCTCGAATCCACATAATGTTCCGCACGCGAAATCAGACTTCGATAAAAAAAAAAGAAAAAATATAGAAGAAAAAACAAACACGTGAACCCACAGTACTTTGGGATTAAATCTAGTGATATTATTTTGGATTTTGTATGCACCTTATGGAGTTTGGGCACATCTCTCTGTTTTCTTTAATATTTAGTCATAAATTAAATAAAACTAATCAGATGTCATAATTCGAATATTATTTTATTAAATGTAGATTGATAAAATTATATTTATAAAAAAATTCTATTTTAATTAAGAATATTTTGGAAAAATATATTAGAGCCTTAGAAATATTTTATTTAAATTGAAGAAGAGAATAAAAAAATGCGAAATAAACATAATATTTTTTTTGAAGATAGACTAAATTTTTTATTAAATAATAATTAATTTAAAGATAAAAAAATTAAGTTAGATATTATTTTATAAATTAAAATATTATTAATATTTAAAATAATTTTAATACAAAATTATAAAATAATTTTTAAATTGGTATCGAATTAGCTACTCACTTCTTAACTACTAATTACTTTAAATTTAGTTTTAATTAAATTTTAATTAAATTAATAGCTAATTTATAATCTTAAACATATGTAGTGGTAAATCATCAAGAATCCATGTATCATTCTTTACCAGGGACTTCATATTATTCTTTCATAGCTTGACACCATTTTGGTTTAGAAAGAGCCTAGTGTGTGTGGCTTAATTGTACTATCACAGGTGTGATATGCTACATATGTTTTGACTTAAAAATGTCTGTTGCAAGTTTTCATAGGATGAGGTTTAAGCTCATGTGGGTAAGAGTATTATAATTTACAAGAAAGAGCTAATAATAACTAACATAATTTTTTTATGGATAAGTAATAAATAAATTAATATGGAACACTTGAGGGTGTCTAACACGATTATAAAGAGAAGGTTCAATAAAGAGGATCTTTACCAAACCTACAAGACTTAAGAGAACCACGCATCCTTGTGTTCCAAAATCAACATCATCAGAATAGTTCTTCAAAAAATATGCTTCACTAATAACTACATTAAGAACCAACTATCAGGAATTTTTATTTCAGATATACTTAGCTGCAAAAACCTGCAATGTAATTGACTGCACAAACCATCATTTATATTGTTTTTTGTTAACTTCAAAAAATCGAGGCTATTCCTATTCTAGTTCTAGTGCAAGAACTAACACAATGAGTTAAATAGGAGTATAAGAAGATAGGTGACTTGAAATAAGAGGGGGTGAATTATTATTTTTTAAGATTTTTGCAAATATTAATGTTAGATTAAAAAACTAAATTAAATCAACTAATTGATTTACCTGTTTAACTATTATAAAAAAAATAACATGTATATTATCAAAATATGGACAAGTTGTTTGAGGATTCAATTTTACACGCAAAACACTTAAAACATATATGACAATATCAGAGTAAATGAGAGATAACATAAGAGAATTATATTGATTCACTAATAACTACAACAATCAAACAATAGTGCAAGAACCAAAAGTATTGATTTTCAAACTTTGAAAAACACACAACATTCTTAATGACAAAAAATCAAATTGATCACTATTATATGGATTGTTAAAGTCGATGACTAAATGATTTTTTTTTCTTGTAATGAATCTTGTTAAGTATTTAAATAAAAAAGAAAATAATTTATTTATAAGGAGAAAATTAAGAACCAAACGTAAAAAAAAAATACAATGCATATAATATAATGTCAGGCATGCAAATTAAGATATTAGAATTCAATTGGAAAGTTCAGCATGGACACAAAATCATGGTAACTGATTTTGAAGGTAAAAATCAAGGTTCTCTCCTGATATTTTTAATCCCCATAATTGGTTAGGTAGCAAGGCTTTAACTCTCAAACTAAAACTTATGTTAACTATATATCATAGATATATTTTAGCAAAACATTTTCTTATACTCACTTCCTATTAAATGCTATATTTATACTTTAATAGTTTCCAGCAAATCTTATAAAACAATAATAAAAAAGTATACTTAAAAATATATTTTGAACTGACAATTAGTTTGTTGAAACAAGGTTTTTTTTTCTCATTTACCAGCATTCGGAAACGATTTGGTAAAAAAATGAGTGTAAAAAAATGAGTGTGGCTGCTGGGATTCGAGCCCAGGTCTCCACGGCCACAACGTGGAATTCTCACCACTAAACTACAGCCACAATTTGTTGAAGACAAATTTGACTATGTTTACCTTTTAGTTTTATTTACACCATAAATAAGTTGTGTTAAAAAATGTACATTATTTAAGCATTTTTTTTACTGAAATTTGTTACAAATCATATAGCCACTGTGAGTTTGCCTTCTCATTTAATAATTATGACTCATGTTTTCTTATGATTTTTAATAAATTATAATTATTAGAGATGTTATGTTAAACAGTTTGATATTAGCATCCTAAAATTCTAAACTCATCCTTTAAATTGGGTGTTCATTCCACATCTAGAAATCTCAAATATGATCTTTTTTAAGACATTTCTCATTAAAATAGTGGAAATAGAAATATCCTTGCCTATTTCCCTTTAAATGATTTTGAATAAAATAAAAATTTCACTATCTATAGAGTTGGAGATTATAATTTTCTTCCTCTTGGGAATCACTAATGTTACATCATATTGTTAGTGTTTTAAATTACTTGTTGTTTTAAGGGTTGTTTGAATAAGAGGTGGTGGAAATAAATTGTGTGATATAATGGAAAATATGATGGTATAATTAGAAAGAAAAAAACAGAGTCATAATCAATAAATAAATAATATAAAATCATAATTGAAAATTATATATATTATACATATTTATTGTGTATATATATATATTTTCATTTTAGAGAGGGATTTGGTATATTGTGTGTGCTGCATTTTAGAATAAAGGAATTTAATATGATTAATAATACATGAGAAAATTAAGTAAAAAACATTATACATATTTTTCATGTTTGTTAGGATTTTCTTGTTCATTAAATGTAATAAAATATGTTATTTTTATTTAAATTATGTTTTTATAATAAATAATAATAATAATAATAATAAGAAAAAAAAACCTATCAATTATTTAACTTGGAACGCTATGATCAAAATGGGCAGGTCTTTTTCATTTTGTGTTTTTTTTTAGATTACAAACGACAAGTTAATAACATATAATTTTTAGGTTTAAGTTTCTAATATAGTTGCTCAACCTCGAGATCACAAAATCTATAGTCATTAATTCTAAGCTTTAAAAAATAAAATAAAAAGATGGCCTTTTAGTGGTGAAATGAAATTAATTTTAAAAGTTTTGCAGTTTAAGAATTTAATAGTTTTTATTGTTTTGTTAAGAATTGATATTTATTGTTTTATTGTTAAATGATTAAAATTATAAAAGAACAAACGTATTAATTGAATAAGAAAAGATAAATTCATCTAAACTCAATTAATACTTGATAAGTTGGCATATTATCAGACACTCTACATTAATGTTAAAAAGATATTTCATATAATAAGAAAACGACAACTCTTTGAATTTTGTCCATCACTCTGGTGTGAGAAAGAATAATCTTTAGTCAAATAAGTTAGAAAATTTCAATGACAAAATAAAAGAAAAACTTAACTGGATTATATTTTATTTAATTAATTTACAATTTTACAAATTTTAACCAGTTCTTATCTTTAACTAGTCGTGTGAACTTTAACTTCATGGGGCGTACAATACAATTTTTTTGGATTTTATTTTTTGAAACCTTTTTTCAGAATATATTATTTATATTTTAGATTTTTTATTTCCGATAATGAGATTTTGGTTTTTTAATTTTATTTATGAAACAAAAAAAATTAATTTTTTTCCAGTATATATTTTTCATTTCCGAATTTCCAATTTAAAAATAAAAGATAATTCTAAAATTATAGAAATTCATAGTGAAAGTAAAAAATGAATTGTGATAGATGTAGGTAGGCCCATCTAGAGTGGGCCCTGAGACTGTGGACAACATTTGTTAATTTGCTTTTGCTGCGGACAAACGTCTGTCTCGGACATTGTCCCATTGTGTACTATAGCTCAGTATCTACGGTTTTGGTTAGAAGGGAACTAAAAATTTAAAAGCTCTAGTGTACATTATCTTTTCTATATTTTATTATAAAACAAATATTTTTTTAAAACTTATTTCATATTTATTTTATAAAAATTAAAATGTCAAATTAAAAATAAATATTAATTTTTTATACGTTACATTCATAAATTTATGAAAATGATTTTTTAACAAAATGTAACATGTCAACTGGAATGCTATGAGAATAGACTTAAATTTAGTTGTTACAAGATGAGAAAAAAAATCAAAATTTAAATTATAAAGAAAATAAAATTAGAAATTTATCTTAATATGATAAAAGTATGTGTAAGATTTAGTCTAAATGATAAAAAAATGTAATGATTGTATTTTTGGGAGACATTCGTTTTAAGTGCTCATTGAAATATTAAGAGAATAGAGATAAATTACGAGATTATTCATAAAAAAAATATGCAAAATGAAGAGATAATTAGAAAAAAATTTAGGAGTGAAAATAAATGGAACTGTATATAAATCATTATTAAAATGATATATACATATAAGATACATACGAAGAGAGGACATGGATGTAATAAAGATGTGTACATAACTTTTTTTTAGGAATGGTTTTATATATACATTTTTATGTGATTTTTTAAGGGAAAAGAATTTAATGGAAAGTAATATATAAGTTAATTGAGTAAAAGTTGTAGTACATATTTTTAATATTTGTTAAAATTATGTTGCTCATTAAATATAATAGAATATATATTTTTTAATCATCAAATTATATATATATATATATATCTTTTTATTTGTTGAAGCGAAAACATTACATTATAACAACTGAGTGCAAATCTTATATAAAGTTAAGTGAAATTTAAAAACTTTTTAAAATAATATCATGATGATTTAGAATTTTTTATAATAATTAAGAGTTTATAATAATTAAGAGTTTATTAGACTTATATGATAACTCATTATTAAATTGTTATTAGTTATTAGATCACCTATAAATATATTTCACACCTAAATTAAGTTAAAGTTTACTTTTTAATAAAATAATTATTTTTAAATATAATTTAAAATAAGTTAACAATGTATTGATTTCATTTTCAATGAAATAATATGTAAAAATAATAATAAACAACATTAATTATAACATAATTTCTTTTAACAGAAAGTGTTGATAGAGAGACATCACAATAAAGCAATTACAATAGAAATTTAAAAATTGAATTACTCTCCATGAATAATGTGATTTCAGATTTATCATTTGCATACTATTATAATTTATTTTTTAGTTATTATAATGTTTTATTTATCAATTTATATTTTTAAAAATATAAAAGATAGAACTTTAAAATATATTATTAACTCTAATTTAGAAACACATTAAAAATAGTGAACACAAATTACTATTCGTAAATTGGATATTTAATCTGAATTAATCGTTATCTGTATTTGAACTGAGAGAGAAATGGTGCTAATGAATGATATATTGAACAAAAAGAATGAAAAGTATAAAGCTGTTAACCTCTATGATACTTTGTTTTTCATGCTTAGTAAATCCAACATTAAGCTCTATAAATATGTCAAAACATGAGGTGGAAAAATAATTTAAAAATCTATAGATTTATGTACTGCAGTAGAGAAAATTTATTTTTAAACACTGATTAATTTTTATTTCATATTATTCCTTTAATCCTATAACCAATTATCTCAATTAAGTGAATGGGCCAATACAAAAAGGGTTCATAATCTTTCTGCTCTCATTTTAACTATCTAAATTTCATTAGGGATTTTTCAATTACCTCATTATTTTGAATAACAATTTTTGTTATTTGTTAAATTAAAAATTAACAATAGCAAATGCTTTCACGTCATTAATGTCAAAATTTGAATTAAACCACATATATATATATATATATAAATCTGAATAAACATTTAAAATCTTAAATATCAGTAAGTGTTCACATCTGATTCAACTTCAATTTTGATTATAGGTGTTTAAGGAAAACTTTTTTGGTTGATAATAAACTTTTATATCCTTAAGAATAGCAAAAATAATAATTAAAATTGATGGGATATTTTAATGTTTTGTTTCATTAATTTTGGGATTAAGTTATTTGAGAATGTTCATATTTCAGCGGAGATGTCTACAAAATTTTGTAAAGAATTTTCATAGAAAGAATAAGTTTTTTTTTAAATGAATTATTTAGTTAATGATAGGCAAAGAAGGATAGTGAAGTATATATTAATTGCGGTCAAAATCAAATTGTGACATAAAGTTCCCATTATAGGTTAGAGTTGGTCATAGAATCGGAAATTTGAGGTTTTCAACTTTGAGAGCTCCCACGATGATGATATGATTGAATGGACAGGTTACTTTATACCTTGAAAGATTTCTTTAAACTTTATACACGGCAAGTTAATAGCATTCAAATCATATTGAAAAGGTTCTAATTCTAAAATAGTTTTAACAAATTGAAGATTACAATTCTAACATGAAGTGTACCATTAGAACATGTTTGTATTGAAAATGACACTCATATCATTCGGGAAAGCAAAATTATAAATATAATAAAAGAATAAGTGATAATAAAGTATTAAAAGATAAATTAGTTTGGTTAAAGTTAGGTCTATCACTTAAAAGAATTCATAGGAATATATTATAAATATTTAACAATTTTAGGGATTTGTTATTATATTTATTGAGTATTTATTACTTTATCTAAAATAGTTAGAAATTAGTCTTATAAGGTTTACATAAACACTTAAGTATTAAGCTTTCATAGGGTGAAAAAAAAAATCGTAGTAAGAGAAATTGGAGTAAAAAAGAATTTGGTCTTATGGAGTCTATTCAATCTCAATTAGAATATTTGACGTTCATCATGAGATCGAGTTGATTTCTCAAAATTATATGGTATGAATGAGAAATATGACAAACAACGAAAGTCAATATTCACAAGAGATCCAAGAAATCACATAGATCAATTGACTTTATTGATTGAATTACAAAAGAAACTGGTAGAGTTTAAGAAGAAGAGTTCTAAGGAGAAGAAGGTGTTGGACAAGAATAGCTGAAATGAAGAAGATGTTGGAAAGCTCCAAAAAAAATGTTGATTTGAAATGGAGTTTCTCAACAAAAGAACTCGAGGATCAGTCTACCATATAAATAGTTAAATATATGAAATTTTAGTTTCACAAGATTTTCGGCGACACATTCAAACTCGAGGATCAGTCTACCATCCTGTACAAATGCTGGTTTTCTGATGCAGTTTTGGTACTGTTTTTTGCTGGTTTTATCTTGTATAAATCCTGGTTTTCTGCTGCAGATTTGTGTTGTTTTGATGTTGTTTTGCTGCAGTTAAGGTGCTTTTTGTTGTTCTATTTGGAGCCTAGACATTGTTGTTTTCAGGTTTAGTAGCAGGGTGTTAAACATAGTTTTTTTGAGTGTGTGACCTTGCTCTTTGGTGATGTTTGTAGTCATTTGTTATGTAGATGATCTCTTTAGTTTTAGGCTATTTCTTGATGTTAAAACAAGAGCCAAAGGAACCTAGTTCTTTATGCTTGTTGTTTTGTGAGCTTTCTTTGTATACGGGTTGAGACACTCCCGAAGTGTTCCCTTTAATTCATTTGTCTATTGCTGATAAAAAAAAATATAAAAAGAATAACAAAATTAAATAATATTAATAAAATATTAGAATAAATAAAAATTTACTTAATCTAGTAGAAACAAGTAATAAACCCATATAAATGTTATAAATATATAATATTTTTATGTATTCATTATATTTATTGTGAACTTATTATCTCACCTAAAATTATTGTTTAGTGTAAAAGTATCTTTGCATACAACTCCATCCTAAAACAAATATTCAATTGATCATATGGATACATTCATTAGTAGAAAAAAATAAATAATTATATTCTTATTTTTCTAGTAAAATTGTTCAACTTTAGCATGCTAAATCCCATCAATTTCAATTTTTTTAAACAAAATGACAATTTAGTAATGAAACGAATGTATATATTCAATTTATGATAAAATTAGGAGTCTTTGAGAATGGAAACAAGAAGATATAATATAATATATATGGAGTTTAAAGGTCATGTCGTTCCCTGTACATTTTGTTTGGAGAGTTCTCATAAATAGAGTGACCACACAAGTTAATCTTTGTAAAAGACGTGTAAATATTATAACTAACATTTGTGCTATGTGCGATAAGGAAGAGGAGTTTGTCTAATACTTATTTTTGGATTGTAATATATCTTGGAACATTTGGAAACTATTTGACAAATGAGAAGGTATAACTTTAGTAATCCGACGAGGAAAAATCTGTTCCATTTCATGCTATTGGAGATGAATAAAGAAGATAATAGTATTTAGAAAACTGTGTAAGTAGCTATTGTTAGTCCATTTGGATGCATAGAAACAATACTGTGTTTAGGAGATCTATGGTAGATCTTAAGGAAGTTCTTAGTGTTGCTTAAGTAAAAATCTTGATTTGGATTACAAATAAGTGTCTAAAAGAAAAATATCTTATTCTAGTCTGAAGATAGTTAGTAAGTTGAACTAACATGAATTCCTTATAAGTATCATATATGTTCTGACCATTTAGTACGAGTTTTTTGACATTGAATTTTGTTATGTTTTAGTTGAGTGTGCAATGAATACAAATCAGAGTCACATGAAGGTGTGCAATCTGATTCAACTTTGAGCAAGAGGGTCTATTTCATTTATCACATAATGGTGTTATAATCAACACATGTGTATCTCATAGGGATATTAATGGAAGTTTGGATGGTGTTACCGTAAATGAACACACATTAGAGAGCATTGGTGAACCAACACTTCTGTTTTTTTGATTGGTGAATGATCATTTCTGCTTCTTTGATGTGTATATGCTACTTGGTAAAGTAGGATGCCTAAGTGTATATTTTGTCTTCATTTAGGCTCTTGTATAGGCATTTGTTTCATCAACACACGTGAAACATAATTATTTTGACATAACTAGTTAATATTTTATTTTGAAGATATTAATTTATTTCTTCAAATTGGGTTAGTAGATAAATTTAATAATCAACACGTTTGGCCAATTTGATGAATCTTTATATAAAGGGAGAAAAGCAAAATCCTAACTGACTTTGTTAAGGAGAGAAACAAATTTTGGTTTCTTTTGTGGTTTTCTTGATGTTGGTGTTCTTGGGAGGGGCAGTGGTAATAGATCATATATGTTGTACTTTTATCCACATTTTCAAATGGGTTGTCCTCAATAATTATAGTTTGGCAACAAAACACAAACACTTGCCCAAGTTTTTAAGATGTTTTACCAACTCTAGCATTGACCAATCAAACATGATGTTTAACTTAACATTGTTCCACATATTCCTCTGATTGTGTGCAACTGGAACTAGTTGTAGATTGTATATTTATTCCAAATTTTCACTAATTTATTTTATCTAGTGGCACATGATTAGCTATTTGCATTTATTCATATAAATGATTGTTCACAGGCTACATGACCCTTTTAATACAAATCCTAGTCATGTGCTGTCCCTTCGGTGCATGTAACAAGTATATATTTTCTATTCAATAATTTTTTTTACAGTATTTTGTCGGTGTGAGGATGAACTTGTAAAATAATTATATAAAACTAATAAAATACAAATAATTATACAAGAGTATTAAAAACTCATCCTTTTTCACACTCATGCTAAGTGAAGCTCGTTGATAAAATGTGTGATTAACACAATTTTATATAATAACAAAAAATATACTACATGGATAATACTTCATACTAATTTGTACAATAATATGTTTTTAGGTCTATTTTTCTTTTATATATTATTTATAGAAAAATATAAAGCAGATAATAATTTATCCATTACTCTTTTATCTATTTCTTTCATTAAGAACAGATAGACACACAAAAAATAGGTTAAACAGGTTTTTGGTATTTTAAAAATTGATTATTAATGAAATTGTTATCTATAACTTTTTTTCAACATTTAATATCGATATGTTTGTTTTGGTTTGGCAATAACTATATGACTTTTAAATTAACAGTATTAGATGATTACTAATTTTACAGAGTTATATTTCAATATACATCCAAATATCTGACTATAGTGATTATGTATCAACGCTATTAATTCACAAGTTACATAATTATAGTGATAATTAAATTAATATATTTATTAAATGTTGAATATAAAAAAATTTAAATTTATTTTTGAATGTACCAATTTCCAAATAGACCAATTTTTGAGTTAAAAAAGTTATTTAATACAACATAATATATATGGTATAAACTATATATAGTATATTATATCTCTAAAATTTTAAAAAATATTTGTTAAACAGTTTTTAATCATATATAGAAATAGGTTTGAGACAAGGTAGCTAATTAGTTAGTTCTGATTTTAATACACCATTATAATGCTAAACAATATTTTATGGGGTTTGAGTTTATAGGTTTTAATAAAAAACAAAATCAGATTTTGAAAATTTTGTGGAATACATAAAATAATATAATTTTCAATAATTATATTTTAGACTCTGAGTAAATCTTCATGATAATTCAAGTAAAAATATGGACATTTAAAACAACAAACATATTTAATGTTTCATTTTCTTACTTCGATCGTATTTATATACTTGTACATGTATCCAATTTGTATGATGTAACAAATATGTAGATGCAGAACATTTTTAATGATTTAAACTGACTAGTCTAAATATTTTACTTTCACATATTTAGAGAAGAAAAGAAGAAAGAGATACATCTTATTTCAAAGTCATAATAAAACAGTATTGTTTAATAACACATATTTATATTAGTATGGATAGAAAAAAAATTGAGGTTTGGACAACTACATAGATATTTTTTATTCTTTTTAACTACATGTACATGTATAGTTTCAATAGGATTTGAGTTTTTTTTTTTAATTTGAATGTTTGTAGTTGTGAGACCTTCCAAGGATAATTTTGTTACTCTTTTTATTGTTTTATTGTGTAGTATTTCTTATTTTGTATCTCTCTTTATTTTATTTTAAAGAGGGAATATGAACAAATGTACAGTGTCTGAATAATAGTGTAAAAGGGTTGCTATTTTAGTTTATAAAAGATAAAAAATATATAGAGATAGGTAGAATTATTTGACGTCAAAGTATATATAAACACAATAAGCACAATGTGGCATGCATACCTACTTTATTAATTGCATTCATATCCCTTCCTGTGATGAACACTCTCTCTGCAACACCGGAGAAAACCATCCCAGATGCCTGCGACTACAAAGGTCATCCAGCCCAGAGGTCCAAAACTGGTGGTTGGGTTGCTGCTGCCATGATTTTAGGTCTCCAATGCCTTTACAAGTTAATCTTGATGATTATTTTAGTTAAATGAAATCTATTCTTAGCCATTTATGATAATTATATGCTTAAGAATACTTTCTGAAGCTAGAATAGATATTGTGTATATATATTATGTATTGGAAGAAAAAGGCATAGTCTTGTTATTGACATAGGTTGTTTGTTTCCTTTTGTTCTCGTTGGTTTATTTCAGGAGTGGAAGCAAGTGAGAGGTTAACCACAATGGGTGTTGCTGTGAATTTGGTGACATATTTAACTGGTACTATGCATTTGGGCAGTGCTAATTCTGCCAACACAGTCACCAACTTCATGGGAACCTCTTTCATGCTCTGTTTATTAGGTGGTTTTGTAGCTGACACTTTTATCGGCAGGTTTGTGACCACTGATTCACTTGTCTATTACTTTCAAAACAAAGCCAAAGAAAGATTCAATTATTTTATTCCAATAAACTTTGTTACTGTGCTCTTTCTAATATTATATATAATACGGATTATGAAGAGTTGCTAGATTTTTCATTGCCTTCACCCTCTGATTGACAGATACCTCACTATTGCCATCTTCGCAACCGTTCAAGCGACTGTAAGACATTATGTGTCATTTTAACACTTCATATAGTTTTCACCACTTTGCTTCATCTCAATATGTTCTACTTGGATGCAGAGCCTTTAGCCCTTTATTATTATTATTGTTAGGTAGTCATATATTACCTAAGGTTTATCATTCTTGACATATACTTAATTTTTAATTAATAACTTAATTAGGTGTAATAGTTAGGAACATAGTGATCTAAATCAGCTCATAATTAATCTATCAAAGAGAAGGATGCACTACTCAATTTTTCTTTGATATGTTTTTGGTTAATTTCATTTTTGGATCTTTACAAAAGTTGTTTTTCAGGGTGTTACAATATTGACAATATCAACCATAATCCCAGGCCTGCATCCTCCAAAATGTGTAAGATCTGCTACTAGACGTTGCGAGCCTGCAAGCAACATGCAGCTATTGGTGCTCTACCTAGCTCTTTACATCACATCCCTTGGCATTGGTGGTTTGAAATCCAGTGTGTCAGGGTTTGGCACAGATCAATTCGATGAATCAGACAAAGTGGAGAAAAATCAGATGATAAAATTCTTCAACTGGTTCGTGTTCTTCATAAGCTTGGGGACTCTGACAGCAGTTACCGTTCTTGTGTACATTCAGGATCACATAGGGAGGTATTGGGGTTATGGGATAAGTGTATGTGCTATTCTGGTGGCACTTATGGTGTTCTTGTCGGGTACGAGGAGGTATCGGTTCAAGAAACTGGTGGGAAGTCCCCTAACGCAGATTGCAATGGTGTTGGTGGCAGCTTGGAGGAAGAGGCACTTGGAATTGCCCTCTGATGCTTCTTTGTTGTTCAACTTGGATGATGTTGCAGATGAAACTCTCAGAAAGCAGAAGCAGATGTTGCCCCATAGCAGACAGTTCAGGTAAAACCTTCACTCTCTTATTTCTTATGTCTACCTTATACTGCTCAAACATTTATTCCTTACACACATACATTTAAGATTAAATTATAGTTACATTCCATCACTTCTTAAATCATGCTTATATTTTCTCTCTTCTGTGTAAATTTAAATCTTAAAAAGACTCCACCTCTAATGTAAAAATAATTACAGCTCAATACAAAAAATAAAACCAGTATTTATAGTTTACCTCTTCAATCATCACTCTTGGTATTTATTATTATTATAATAATACTAATAAGATACATTATGGCATACCATTTCCTCATTTCACCTGCTATATTAGATAATGTTTTTAAATGTTCACTATTATATAGACAAAATGGATCGATCTAATGCTAGACTCATGAGTGGATACTTGAGGTTCTGATCTATATCTATATTCCCTCCTTATATACAGAGAGTTTTGTATATCTTATCTAAGCTAAGATTAAAATATTATCATTTAGGATACCTGGTCTTTATCCTCTGATATAGAAATGTGCATAAATAATTGAGGCTATAGTTAAATAACCATGATTGAGGACTGTAGTACAGGGTAGAGTTTAGTGATGGAAGGAGAACCAAGACATCATCTTTGAGAGTAGGGTCCCACATTGGGGATTCATCTTTATAATAAGTGCTAAAATGTCTATCTTGGAGTCTTCATTATTGGAACCAAAAGTCTGTCTGAAATGGACAACTAAGCGTAGTTTTAGGTTCCTCTGCTCACTGCCTTCATCATGTTCATCCACAAGCTCAAACAAAACAACAGTGAATATAGATCTCTATGCACTATATTTACAAATCAATAGTAGTGAGTTAGACATGTCACACAAAGGGTAAACAATAACTAACTTTCCTTTTATTTGGCTCATCAATTTTGGTTTCAGTTAGGCAAGTTATTAAAAAGGGTTAGAGTTTCTTTTATAGACTTTAAATGTCATTGTATTTTGAGTAATTATTTGACTTAGTTATAGCTTTAATTTTTATTATAATTAATGAAAACTTTTCTCTAATAATTTATTTTTGTTTTTTTGTTTTTATTTTTGGAGAAACAGAAGAGAAGAGAAGAGAAAGTATATATGTAAAAAAGAAAAAAATATAAAAGTAAAGAAAGTTATTAATCATAATACACTTTATTTATATATTTATATATACATACAAAAATTAGAATAATATGGTCATATCAGTTATGTCATAACATGTAAAGAAAACTATATTTTTTTCTATAAAAAAAATCATTAGAAAAAATAAGATCAAAACCAAAAAATTTGTTTGGTACAAAATAATGTATATAAAATATCTCATTAATTTTTCAAAATCAGATTTTCATCCGATTTTATTTAATTTTTTAAAATTCATACAATTTTTTTTAATATATATATTGACAGGTAAACTTGGTTCCCTAATAAAACCTCATTTTTTACTCTTTCACTGTGTATGAAACCAAAGTATATACACTATTCCCAACTTCTTGATTTATTCCTCTTGTGATTCTCTTTGTAGATAGGAAACAAGGCATCAATAAGTGTACTGAGGCGTGAATAAAAGTAAAACATTTACATGGATGAGAGGTCTAGCTTTTGTTTTACTCTAATATCTAAATGGGAATGGGAAGATAGGTATCACGTGCTTGTGAAGGCCACTGTTAGCCAGCTACTAGTGCCAATGCATATGCAAGGTCGTTTTTCATAGTGCATGTACCTTAGCTTTCTACTATTTGTCCTGCTTCAGATCACTATCTCTTTATTATCTCCCTATGCCCAGTCTTCTTTGTCTCTTCTATCTCTCTCAGACATTGCTGTGTGCTAACACCCTATATATATTATTGCTACTTCTAATTCTATTCTACTGCATTACTTTGCATATAATAACTACTAATAGAATTCAAACTCCATCTTAATATAAGACAAGTTTCTTAATCTCTCTGAAAAACAAAATATAGTATAACCTTTTGGCTAGCTACCTAACCTTAATTATTCACTCACCCAAAAACTAAGGTTGGTTTTAACTAGTACTTGCACTCTCCATAATTAATGTCCTTTTGACAAACTACTATCAATGGTTTATATTTTATATGCTTCTACTACAATTATTACCATTATTGAGTGATTATTTCCTCATAAAATTAATTTCATATTTGAATGATGTGAGAGTAGGTTCTTGGACAAGGCAGCAATCAAAGATCCAAAAACAGACAGCCAAGAAATCACTATGGAGAGGAATTGGTATCTCTCAACCCTAACAGACGTGGAAGAAGTTAAAATGGTGCAGAGAATGCTACCCATCTGGGCCACCACCATCATGTTTTGGACTATCTACGCACAAATGACCACATTTTCGGTATCACAGGCCACCACCATGGACCGTCACATCGGAAACTCTTTCCAAATTCCAGCAGCATCACTTACAGTCTTTTTCGTGGCAAGCATTCTCCTTACAGTCCCCATCTACGACCGCGTCATTGCTCCCATAGCCAAAAAAGTAACAAAAAACCCACAAGGGTTAACCCCATTGCAACGCATTGGAGTAGGGTTGGTGCTCTCAATCTTTGCCATGGTGGCTGCCGCACTCACGGAAATAAAGCGCCTGAGAGTGGCACGTGCCCACGGTTTGACACACAAACACAATGCTGTGGTTCCCATCAGTGTGTTCTGGCTGGTCCCACAGTTCTTCTTTGTGGGGTCGGGAGAGGCATTTACGTACATTGGGCAGCTAGATTTTTTCCTGAGGGAGTGTCCAAAGGGGATGAAGACAATGAGTACGGGTTTGTTTTTGAGTACGTTGTCTTTAGGGTTTTTTCTTAGTTCCATGTTGGTGACTTTGGTGCACAAGGCGACACGTCACAGCGAACCATGGCTTGCGGACAACCTCAACGAAGGGAAACTGCACCACTTCTACTGGTTACTGGCTGTGTTGAGTGGTGTGAATTTGGTGGTATACTTGTTTTGTGCAAAGGGGTATGTGTACAAGGACAAGAGACTCGCTGAGGCAGGCATAGAGTTGGAGGAAACAGAGACTCTTTCCCATGCTTAGCTTTAAGTCTAAGTTTAACTACTCTACTTTTTAATAGGCCTGCTATACCATATATTAAGCAAAAGTTTGAAATCAAGTGCTAAAAAAGAGGTGTTTAATATATATAATTTTAATTTCTATAAAATTACTGAGTTTTAAACCCTACCAGAAAAAGCTAGCTTTTTTGAATTCGACTAAAATTAATATACAATGATTGAAATTATTAATAAGAAAGAATATAAATGGAACATATGTTTTAACCTATATATAAAATTATATAAAATGACACTTATGTAGAAAGAAGAAATCATACATTTTATTATAAAATAGCACATTTTTTCTCAAGAGTATCAAACCGTTATTGACTAAGATTTCTAACTCTCTTCTATTCATGTTACAATACAACCCTACCACACATGGAAAATAACTTGTCTCATGTAATTAATAATCAATTATAAGATGTCCAAATTAAAAACTTCCGTGCATAAACCATCCATCTTCTAGCACTCAGGTTTGTTCTACCACAAGAAGCAGTAGGTTTATTGATCACTTGTTCTCCATAGATAATTTGTCAGTCATTATACCTCAATCTTTGCAGTGTTGGTTTTATATCTACTCACCTTTAAGCTTGACCATGTACATTTTGTATCTTGGGTTGGCTGGAGTTCTTGGTTATGTCATAACAACTACAACTTGCATGCTCAACTATTTTTACTTGCCAAGTAATTGCATTCCTACAAGCACAGTCAATCTCAACTCAATGTTATCTCTTACAAGACTTTGTATACCTCGTGTTTAACATATCAGCATTATGTAAACTATAATTTTTTATCAAAAAAAAAAAATACATATAATTTAAGTACTTGTAGTAGTTCAAACTATCATTTTTTTATATATACAATTTGTATAATATTGAGAAGAAGAATAAAATCATAGTGTTCTACCACTACAAGAAAATCACTAAATAGAAATCAATTTTAGTGACCAAAATAATTAATTACTATTTGATTAAATTATAGATCATTTTATAACAAAAAAAATTATTGGTATCTAAAATAGTTTCTATTATTAATAAAAATTATAAATAGTTTCTATTATTAATAAAAATTTATAAAGTACTTTATAAA
>Ga0123342_1000654_pt1 | contig 55957 bp, 27 predicted proteins | sample Turbeawhitnodule_FD_89960 | JGI IMG/M metagenome (GOLD analysis project Ga0123342, IMG submission 89960) | Root nodule microbial communities of legume samples collected from Mexico - Turtle bean Mexico white nodule | ecosystem: Host-associated > Plants > Roots > Nodule | place: Mexico: Nepantla...
CTTGGGATCAACCGCTTTTTATTTGCTATTTTAATTTCTTTTATATTTTCTGCACAACTATCTCAAACCCCCTTTTCATCTTTATTGTTATTGCTAACTTTTATTGCTTGCAGATAGATTCTAAACTGTGATCAGCTGATTTTACTATTGGATTCGTTGGGAGATGACTTGGGAACATTTGTCCACAATTATACTATCATCTCTCTAGTGTTAGACAAGTCTACGCTAGAATCATATTAATTTGACAGCAAAACGACAGTTATCAAGTAGGAAGATGTTTTTCATTACTGGTTCAAAATAATTTATTTCTTATTTTTATAATCATAATAAAAATTTATATAATAAATTTTATTTTTTTAAAAATTATTGTATTTATCCTTTTTAAAATTGTGTTAGAACCGTATTAAAATTGTCAGAAATCCAACAAATATTTTTTGAATGGAACACTTCATCGATAAATGTCCTATGAATATCGATACTGATACGTGTGTCCGACACAGACACGTCTTTCAAGAAAAGTATTCAAGTCTTATAGATGATAACTTAAAAAGGAAATATATTAAAGAAATACTCATAAGATGAATTAAAGAATGAATTAATTAATTAATACATTAATGAATTAATGAATAAATTAATTAATACATTAATGAATTAATAAATTAATGAATAATGACTTTCTTTATGTGATATTGTAACACTATATGATAACTTAAAAAAAAAGAAATATATTAAAGAAATATAAATTAATGACTTTCTACATGATAACTTGAAAAAAAAATATATTAAATAAATATAAGTCTAATTTACTTTTATAAAATTAATTTTTAAGATAAAATTATTCTCATTGTAAATCTAAGTTAAGTGATTCTTAATAATTTATAAGGTAAAGATTATTTTCATTTTAAAAAATCAATGATAAAAATTATTCTCACTTATAAAAAATAATTTATAAAATAAAGATTATTCTCACTTATAAAAATAAAGATTATTCTCATTTGTATACTAAAATCTAAATTATTATCATAAAATCAATACTGATATATTATAAATTAGATTGTAGTTATCTTTTGTTATAAACTGTACTTATCTTTTGTTAAAATGAGATTCCAACAACATTTTTATCCATCATAAAAAATATAATGAGTTTTAAGAGAAATGAATCAAAATTCTATTTCAAATACGGAAAAAAGAAATTAATAGATTAAATTAAATTGTAAAACGAAACATAGATTTTTAAATTATCCATCATGAAATATCATGAATTTTAAGAAACAAATGAATCAAAATTTTATTTCAAATACGTCAAAAAGAAATTAATAGATTAAAATAAATTGTAAAACGAAGCATATATTTTAAATTGGTTATATTTATAAAATTATATAATGATTGATACTTTAGTATATGTTAGAAAATCAAATTACAAAAATTGAATAACTTCAAACACAAAATACTACTACAAAATGGAAATAAGAAAAGAAAATAAGTGCATGAAATCACACATTTCAACTAAAACTAATTTATTTCACCTTCTTTTTCGCTTTCGAAAAGAAATCATTAACCACAAGTTCAAAACTATAGTAAGTATACTTTTTTTGATAAAACCTATTAAAAAACCAAAATCATAATGAGTCACAACCAACATTACTGAATTTAAATTGAATATCATGAATGTGTTAGTAATCACCATTTTAAAAAAGTAAAAAAAAGAACAAAAAAATATATGCATTTGATTTCAATAACTGTATATTTATAAGTTTTAGATATTAAATTTTTCATCTTCAATGAAACAAACGTATTCATCCACAAATTTAAGAGTTAAAAATATAATTATATACTTTTTTTTATCTTCAGTGAAACAAATGTAACAACATAAAACTGAACGATGTTTCTTTTGGACATTCGCGATCTGACACTTAAATATATGTTTTTAATTTGTTAGAGTGGTTTTAATTTGTTAGTGTTGTTAATATTTGGAAAGATAATTTAATTTGAATAGGACAAGATGTTCGAGTTCAAAGGACGGAAGAAGCGAAAAAAAAAGGTTTAAATTAATATTAATATTTTAAATTAATATTAATATTAATATTTTTAAATAATTGAAGATGGTTTAATATTTAAACAAATTTATATTCATATTTTAGAACTTTGTCAATATTAATAAAAAAATATAGAACTTCGATAAAAAATAAATATCACATATCATCTAAAAAATCATAAAAAATTAATATTTTCAAACTACTTAAAATATTTAACATTTAAATACTTTTAATATTAATATTTATAAATTATTCAAAATAATTTATGCTTACCTATTTTAGGATAATTAAAAATTAATAAATTTATTTTATTTTATTCAAATATATAATTTAAAAATAAACCATTTTTGAATTATTGAATTTATATTATCTCTTTTGAAGGGCTTACAAATTACGAAACTTTTGAAATTTTCCTTGTTGAACAATTGATGAATAAGCTAAAATGTAAACCTAAAAGTTTAGGAGACAAAATTCCGGATGTTACAAAGAGATCTATCCATTCATTTGTATTGTAAATCTTAGAACATAAAGAGAGAATTATTCCAAAAACACTTTATTTCTTAATCTAATAATTTAGGACGAGTTAGATTAAGTATAATATAATGATAAACTAGGTAAATATAGAGAAGATTAATTGGCAGGCAAATGGTTATACCACATAAGAATTTCTCCTTTAACAAAAACTTATGTCATTACCTTAAAATATAACCCATTTAACATACATGTAAAGTTGGGTGGAGCAAACACTTCAGACATTTGCTTATTCCCTGAATGTAAAATTGCATAATTCTGATTTATTAACTAAAAAATCAGAGAAAGAGTTGGTATATTGATTGAGTCAAGGAAAAGGTGCCCTCAACTTCATCTGAGTCTCCTCAATATCAATGGCAAATCCTTTGCCATGCTGCTTCCAATAGTCAGCCAAAGGGTTGATCATCTCTGGTTCAGGAATCTCCAACCTTGAGCTTTTCAGGCTCTCTGAGGAAATAATGTACTTGGCATCCCTCTCAACCACCAGTTCTGGCCTCACCACACCAGGACCCACTGCCTGTGGAGACATCATCAGTGCAGGTGCACCCATAGGAAGTCTATCCCCTGCATTTCTCATTTTCACCAACATCTCACAATCCATGCATATAATTAAAATATAAATTCAATTATTGAATATAAAAGTATAAATTTGTCTGTTGTCAAACAATCATCACTCTGTTAACAAATGATGGCTCATCTAATAATGAGAATATTATTAATTAAATTCTAACAAAAAAACTCAAGACAGAATCAAATTGTTTCTATGTATGCATACCTCTGTCAGCCTGCCACGTACACCAGAATTTGCCGTAAGTTTTGGCAAGGTTTTCGAGCTCCGGCATCGCAATAACCTCTGGAACTCTGGGGTTCACCCAGAGACCCGATTTGATCTGCAACGTCCAAATCATCCTTCAGAAAATCTCAACTCCAAAGAAAAAACGCATGCAAGCAAAGCAGAAGCTCAGAATAAACCTCGTAAGCATGAGAATGCCAAAGTTTCTGTTCCTCCGGAGGCATAGTTTCAAAGATATCATCAGAAACAATATACTCCACACCTATCACACACACAACCAAAACATTAAACAAAACAGATATTGAGTTTTGTGAAAGTTGAAGCAAAAAGAGAGAGAAAAGAAAGAAGAAGACCGAGGAGACGAGCATCGGATTCATCGGAATCGTAGACGGCGCATTGAAGGAAGTTTTGATGGAGTCTGGAGCAATAGTGGTGAGTCTGTATCTGGCGGGACATGTCATGGCTATAGATGGCGAAGGAACACGCGTGGTGACTCATCTGCTTTATGGGTTCCAGTGACTGTATCATCATTGCACCCTTGTCGATCATATGCTGCCCCACCCCCATCGCCTTTCCCGGAGTTGGCTCTGGACCCTTCGCTGGCGTCGGTTCCGGTGACTTGTCGGAGGAGGCCATTAACTGTTGCAAGTTTAACCCAATCTATTATCTAAATCGTGTGGAATCTCTTCCCATCGTGACCTGTATATATAAGCCCGAGATGGAGAACGTGGGTCGAGCCTTTGGTTCCACGTGGACATGCAGCGATGGCTACGTGGCTGAGTGTAGAGGTTTTTGTTCCACGTGGACATGCAGCTAAGATTACGTGGCTGAGTTTGGAGAGACTCTGCTGCCTTATGGTAAGAGTAAGTAATAACTAGTTGGAGCTCTTAGGGTAGTAGAAGTCAACAAATCCATTTACTATCACAAAATATAGAATGACATTATAAAAAATAAAACAACTCTATAATTCATTTAAATATATTAAAATATAATAATACATATAAGTATTTTAAGTTAAAAAAATTAAAACTCAATGATACACTCGGCCCATGCCGTCATCCAAACGATAAAGAGACGACCGCGTCGCACACGTGGCCGATCGGTCCATAACATTCAAGTCAAAGGTTGACTGGATTAGCGAGACTAATCTACGGTTAAATGTGGTTTAACACAACCCTAAGAGCAAACCAACTCCCCTAACCTAGTTCAACAGTAAAAGCCCATTAAGATAATATAAATAACACACACGTATTTCAAAGAGAAAGGTACGTCATAATATACTGTATTCTGACAACTGAGGACCGATACTCCACTAACTTAAGCGTTGGAGTGCCTTCTGCATGTACCACACTCGCCTGAGGAGCAGGACGACTAAGAGAAGAGAAGCACAACAGAGAGCGCGAACGTGTTAAGGAATATCAAGAATGTTAGACCGACCGGACACTGGAGTAGGAGCAATTGTTATCTAGGTCCTAAACCCGTAGAACATTCAAGCATATAGTTCTTTAAGTAAGTAATTTTTGTTGGAGGAGAAAGTGTCACTTTCCTCGCTATATATCATCCCGAAACTTGATTCACTACTGGTGCAATTTTTACAAATGGTCTGAATTCACAAATTCTCTGCTACTTTCTTCCTTTTAGTTTGATTTGATAGTAGGATATAGAAAAACCTCACGTATTACATAATCCAGCGGTCAAGTCTCTTCACTTCATCTGTTTGAGACTTTGGTAAAATAGGACAGTTCGAGGAGTTTGGAGGAATGTTGAGAAACAAGTAGCACTAAGGTGTCCACATCGATCGTAATTCTTCAAAGCATTTCACAACAATATTTATTCATAAATTTTATAACAGTTTCACACAATAGTTTGCGTCTATATTTTATCTCGAAAGTATGCAAAGTATAGATAAAAGAGGGAATGTCTTTGGGAATTAAATGTGTAGAAGATATCACGTTATAAAGAAAATTGATCATTAAGGTTGACTAAAATTTGATGGCAAACTGAAATATACTGGAATTTTTATGAAGAGTTTTTCTACGGCAAAGGGAAATGATTTCATATCACACATTGATTATGAATATGAAGAAAAGAAACGAGTAGTTCTCTCTTTTATCAGAAAATCCGTATTACAGCTGTAGCCTCTTTTTTCTTCCCCATAGTTACTTTTTTGAATTAGCAGCAAGGACTGACGGGCTTTGAGACCTGTACTTGTACCTCGTTGAAACTACCAAATAGATAAAGAAGTTGAGCAGGCTCACTATGGAAAGGAACAGGTAGAACAAATTTAGATGGTTTCTATTAATGTTGTTCCCAGCTAACCAGCCTCCACTCCTAGTGATATGTTTGGTGGCTCCATTCACACTTTTTACCACTATGGTACTAGCAAAATAACCAAGTGCCATAGAGCTCCAAAGGAAGCAGGTTGATGTAGACTTAAGCCCTTTTGGTGCCTCTGAATAGAAAAACTGAAGCAGCCCCACATAAGTAAACATGTCAGCTATGCCAAATATAAAGTACTGAAAAGAGAGCCAAAATGTGCTTATAGGCAATGGTGGCATAAGTATTGGCACAGCATCGAGCATGTTGTTGTCTCTGGCCACTCTTTTCCTTTTCACCTCCACAATTGAAGCCACAGCCATTGAAATGCAAGAGAGTACAAGACCAACTCCTATGCGCTGCAAGTGAGTAACCCCAGTAGGAATGCCAGTGACTTTGCGCATAACAGGCACAAAAATGCGGTCATAGATAGGAACAGTGATGATTAGAAAACAAATTGGTATGATTGGGAGGGATGCAGGTGGGATGTGAAAATGCTTGGTGAAAGTGTTGTCCATGGTGTAGCCTTGTTGGATTGAAAAGGTTTGGAGCTGAGCTAGACAAAGGGTCATTATAATGGTGCAGCAGAATATGGGGATCATGCTAAGAACAATTTTGGCATTTTCTACTTGGGTTACCCTACACAGTTTCCATGGGCTTGGTGGTTTCTCGGATTCCACATCATGCTTTACTTGGATGGCTGCTCTGTCTAAGAACCTATGAAAAGGGAACTTCAGCTTAGGACCAAATAAATTGAAATTGGAGAGATATTCCATAAAATTTTAGCCGATGTGCACTTTATGTGTACTAAAGATCAATGTAACACCTTTTAAACTAATCTATCACCTTTACTACTACTGAGTTATTATGAGTAATTGGTTATGACCAAGTGGCATGCAATTATGTTAGACACGAGTGGAATTGAACCTGAGAAAGTCTCTATGAGGTAGAAACTCTATTTCCACGGCAGCTTCCTTGTCCTGGTTAATCTCGTATAGTTCTGCTGGATCTTCAGGAAGAAGAAGATTTCTATTGAGGGTTGCTGCAACGTAGACCTGGAAAATGCATGAGCAGATATTAAAACAAACAGCTTGTTCAACGCAATACCTACACTTCAAATTATTTAAATCATTTCAAATTCAATGCGTTTTTCTCTTATTTACCGACTGCAGGGGACTTCCTAAAAGCCCTTTAAAAAGAATACCTGACAATAGTGATAAAAATTGGATGGGAAACAGTCTCTTTAACAAGCACTATAGTCTATTTTATGAAAAAATGTGGTATGAAGCATGAATTATGTTATATACCTGTATGATCTCAACGAAATCATTTGTTCCTTGACCAACACGAAATCTGTATAGTGGCAAACCAGCTGCAAAGATAATGATACCCAAGAGTATGGCTATGGTGCCAATACCAAAGCCCCAATCCCAGCCCTTGTTGATTTGTATCCACACGATGAACGTTAAGCTGACTGCACCACCCATGCAAACAGCCAACAAGAGAGTGTTAAAGAAGGTGGACATTTTGCTTGCTTCTTCAGGATCCGTTTCATCAAACTGGTCTGCACCATGTGATGGCAGGGAAGCTTTCGCTCCTGCACTTCCAAAAGCCAACAGGTATAGGCCAATGTACAGAAGAGCTTCTTGGCCATCATTTGGTGTTTTGCAGTGAGCGGTTATATCATAAACGTTGCAAGAGGGTGGCTTAAGGCTGGAATAGTGTGCTTGCGCTGTAATCAGTGCAAGTCCCTACAACCTCACCGTAAATGCATATTAACAACAGTTATAGATTTCTTAATTAAAAACCTATCTACAACAGTAAAAATTAGATTTATATTTTCGTAAATGTTTGAGACAAGTGTATACCAATAAAATATTATGTTTGCATAAATAATTGTAGATAATTTTTTAAAATAATTATTTCAAAAAGCAACAAACAACTTATGCACGTTTGTGTTTGGTGAATGAGAAAGAAGTGTGGTTGTGAAAAGAAGTAGGTAGATGTTGAATTGAAAATATATAATTAGGAGGGATTGGAGGTTATTACCAGAAACTCAACGACCCCAGAAATTAAAACAGTTCTGTATCTGCCAATCCATGTGTCAGCAAGGATTGCCACTGGAATAGCGAGTATGTAGCCAGTTCCCATGTAGTTGGTCAGCATGTTTGCTGCATCTGGTATACTATAATGCATTATCCCACTGAAGTAGGGCACCGAGTTCACTGCTAGTGCAAATGTTCCCAAATTCTCGAAACCAATCATAACTGCACCCAAATTCAAATCAATTCATGTCACTGCGCCTTTCTTAGCCACATCAAAAAAAGTCTGCAAAGAGATCATACCCCAAAATCCCGTAATCTATACAATAAAAAGTGACTTAAGTCATCATCATCAGAACGTTGTTATTACTTTTCTAGGAATCTAAAAGGGTACATGGCTTCTCTGGATTAGTTTCCATGAATAAACTAGTAATCCCTCAACTTCAAGAGTATTGAAATAGAAAGCATAAGTAAACATTTTTCTTGCTTGAGTGGTGTAATGACATAATCCACCTTAACTTTACTTCGGTTCATCTTTCTTGTCATGCACCAACAAAAAATGTACATAGAAAAAAAGCTACATAATCTATGCCTTACTGAGTTGTTAATACCACTTTTCATTACCTAATACGAGCACAGCAGCACTCATTCCCCCATATTCTAATTTAAGAGCCCTTCTTCCTTTCCAATCCTCTTTATTTTCATCAACCACATCAACAACTTCTAACTTTTCCTGCATGATCAAAAATGAAGAAAAAAAATGTAACGAAAGAGCCGAAATGGCAGTGGTACGAGAACAGAGAAAAAATAGATACCATGGTTATGCAGAGAACTTTTTAGTGACCGATTCCAAAGAAAGAGCAGAACTGGAGAAGAAGATACAATGGTAGTTGGGAAGATCAGTCTCCCTTTATATAAACACTCAATTCTATTAATACAAATAAAATAAAATAAAAGTTTCTTAGTGTATAAAAGATAAATGAAAAAAAGACAAGTGAATCCTACAATGCTCGACGCAAGATACTATAGAGAATGGATAACCAGTTCTCCAAATTTTCACATATTACTGTCTTCTTTTTAAGAGTTTCAAAATTACATGGTTGTAATTCTTACTTTTCTTGGCATAATATTTATAATTTAAAATATAGTAAACAAATTAATACATAATACAAGTATTGTCACAAATTTAAATAGATTCGTGATATGATAACAAAAAGACAAATTAGTTTAAAGAGAATAATAGAGAATTGGATGACTGATAAACCGATTTACTTAGACAGAATTGGATGTATTTGATTGACAGCAAAATGCCTTGGAGACAACATTCACCGATTTTAGAAGCGGGAAATTCTAGGTTGTAGTGTAAGTAACTCTCAACAAATAATCAAAAGGGTCCTAGGTAGTTAAATCCAAAGAATACTCAATAATGTCTTATCAGTAGTAAATAATAATTATAATTCATAACTGGACACACTGGTTCACAATAAATGAGAGATTTTTTTTTTTATTAAATAACTATATGATAACGTATCATACATAGGAAGTGTATTACATTATAATTATCAGATAATTTTGAGTGATAATATATGAATACAGTAACAGACATGGCCTAAAACATAGTTTATAATGTTATGGCAATCTCTTTGAAATGGTTTCTAAAAATTTGTAATGCAAACAATCTGCAGTCTCTTTGGCATATGCTATTATATACCCAGTTTCTAATATGTTATTTTTTACTCCACAAGGTAAGACACGCCTCATATTACTTACACACCCATAATTCTTCCCGTGCACCCTTTTAACCTAGTTGATCTATATTTTTTAAAATTTAATCAAGTTTTAAATGCCTCATAATTTTAAATATTGTTAATTAAACTTTTATTACAAATAATATTTTTATTAAATACTTAAAATATTTTTTATTTTTATCTTGACAGTTTAATTTTATTGATAGTGATATAATGTAATTATTATTTTCATCTTTCAATTTTTAACTTATTAATAAATAAAAAATTCAATTTTAACTCATTAGTCAATTTATTTATAGATGAGTTAAAAGAAATTAAAGAGAGAGAGAGAAAATAATAAACAAATAAGAAGATGTAAAATAACGATTACATTATCTAAGAAAAAAAAACATAAGATACAAGATAAAAATGTAATATATTTTAATAAAAAATTAATTGAAAGTATATAAATTTATGAGATACTTAAAATTTAATTAAATTTTTCTATTTATATAAAATTTTACTTTGTTAGATTTCTTCGTTTGAAACACAGCAACTTGAAGTATATTTTTATTTTTTTTTGTAAAAATATATTTTTATCAATTTAAGATTAGATAATTTGTAAACTATATTCAGATAAACTAATTAAAAGGTTATCTCATCTATTTCAGATTATTGAATCTAAATATGAAACTAGAAGGAAATTCATTGACGAAAAGGGAGAAGATTACAGATCCTTAAACCCTTTAGTTGTAGTATGAAAAAAACAGGACAGGTATAGAGGAGTCCCAGTATATGAGTTGAAGTGTAAACTTATGGGCTAAGAACTGAGAATAGCAAAAATAAAAGAGCACCAATGAAATAGGACTATTTCTTCCTGCACCTCCATATCTTCTTCTGTCACCTCCATACATAACATGAAAATACATTTTTATTCTTTTAGTGTCACTTCCATAAAGTAGTTTCCATATTATATAATTTGGGAACTCATCTGAAAAAAACTTCCGAATTACATAATCTAGAAGCTAAATAAAACTTCCAGATTATGTAATCTAAAATATTATAAAAGGGTATTTTCGGAAATTCAAAAATTTATGGAGGTAAGAAAAGAAGTTACGAAGGGGTAGGAAGAAACAGTCATGAAATAGTAGGGCTAGTAAAGTGAGTTTCGGTTCCTCGGCTTATGTTGCCATGTTCGTGTTTTTAATCTTTCAGCGGATTTTGTTCTTTCACTTAACCCGCCAGACTGTAGGTTAAAAAAAGTCGGTGCTCTTTTAAATTCAAAATTTAAATAAAGATAATTTAAGATATTAATTTTTTAGTAGTATAAAATAAATCATTAATATTTATAAATTAAATTCTAATTATTAATTTAGTAAAGTAATTTAATATATAAAAGTAGTAACTATTTATTTTATCCAATTAGAAACATTAACTAATCAATTAAAATTTTGAAAAACATTTATATAATTAAATTTACTTTAAATATATAAATAAAAAATAAATTTTAAAAATACAAAGCTTTTAAAAAATTGCCAGACAGCCCACCTTTTGATGAAATGGATCAAAATTTAGAATGAATTCGTTTTAGGGTGTTTCTTTATGCACCTTACATTTTTTTCTTCCACCCCTATATTCATGGACACTATTGAGAGCAAGTTGAGATTTCTTCCCTTTATTTATGATTTTGATGCGTTTTTAGTATACATTTCTGACGACAATTTGGTGGTAACTGGATATTTTTGAAGCGTGTTCATCGGAGAAAAAAAAGTAAGTCTCATGAAAAAATGTTATTATAAAATAAAAAACCTTAAAAGCGTGTGACTTTACTGGAAAAAAAAGAGAATAAAAGAATATAAAACACGACGAAGTCATGCTTTTATGTCACAACTTTAATAAAGAAAAATTAAAAGAATTTTTTTCTGATAATTGTTGTTATTATTTTACAAAAGTATATCTATGTTTCCATCAATAAATAAAATATATGTATATATTTATATATGTCAAACCATGTAATGTAGTTTTAAGTTGGCTTATAGCTTGAACATTTTGTTCAACGTTGAAAATTGTGAGGAAAAAATATGGATAAATTTTAATTTTTCTTTAATATCTTTGAAAAGATAATTTTCTTGGTCTAAGTATTTATATGAATACCTAATTTTGTGTATACGAGAACATTACCTAAAATTCAGAGTAATAACACAAGTTTATTAAATATCTTGTTAACACTTTTTATTTTTATTTTCATCTTATAGCATCTATCACATTTTCATTTTTTTTTTTAATTTAGAATTAAGAGTTAGATATTGATGAGTGAGTTTTTGTTGTTTAATTAAATAGCCAATGAAATGAATCCCTTGGAGGAGAAGGAGTCAGATGGGGTCCATCCTAATGACTTTAGGGTATCAGGGAATCTTAGTTCCCCTTTCCAAGACCCTAACCTATCTATAACTTTTTTTTTTTCAATATTTTTTATCCTTTCCATGCGTAATACATTAACATCTTTAAATTTATTTAATTACTTTTACCTGCAACACATATCCAATATTATGTCCTTTCAACAGATTTACTGAAGTTAACTGAAAGCGAAAATAAATTATCTTTAGATCTATTAATTTGATGAGAAATGTGTATAAATTAGTATTATTCAGATCTTTGATGATATATATTAACAAAATATAATTATGTCTTTTTATTTTTGAAAAGTTATTAAATTATAATCTAAATATGAAAAATATTAATATTAATATTTATATATATATATATATTTAATATAATAACAAATTGAATAAAATCACATATAATATTAAAATTATCTAAATATATAATTTAACTATCAAAAATATTTAATTATATTATTAATAAAATTAAATAATAGGAACTAATAAAATAAATAATAAAATAAAAAATTAATTTTAATTTTAATTTTAAATTCTTTTAATTAACTAAATTCTACATAAAAATAACTCATATTTAATTTTTTTATACACAAAAATATTTTACACTAATAAAAAAAATTTAAAATATTTTCGTAACCATCACATAACTCACGTACTTTAATAATTTTTTTCTCACATATTCATAATAATATACTCAAATTCGACTCAACTTTCTTCTTAAATCCTCACGTTTTCACTTTCTTACTATCTCAATTTTTCACTTTCCAATTTAAACAAAACATTAATTCATAATTATGGATTTATGTGAATTGAAAGAATAAAAAATTAATTAATTCATCTAATTTCTATTATCAAAATTGAAATCACCTGCACTATATTTAATTAATTTGATCGAATAAATTTTATTTTATTTTAAAAAATAACTTGTAAAATATATTTAAAAATATTAAATGTAAGGAATAAGTTTATGAAAATGTATTTAAAATAAAAGTATTATAAAAACTTTAATAAAAAAAGTTATACTTCAGGATAAAAATATATTAAAACTAATACTGAAATTTAACTTCATCAGTTTCATAATGTTTTAAAATTGAAAAATATATATTCACAACTTGTTCTTATATATAATCATATTTCTTTTTCTAAAATTTCGATTTTTTTATTATAATAAAAATATCATTTTTTTACATCTTCAATTAGAGATTCTATAATATAGCAGATTTTCAATATATCATTGATATTTAAAATTTAGCCTACAAATTTAATCGTACCTTCCTAGAAAAAACCTCTAAAACCATAACTTTCTTTTTGGTGTCTTTAAATACAGAGACGTTTCACTTCTCATTCATCAACCACAATTTTACACTTTAGTACCCATTTTCCTCTGTTCTCTTCCATTCCCCTGTTTGTCACTCAGAAAGTGAAACTAAGCTCTTCTCATCTATGGCAACCAGAAAAGTCAAAGCCATAGGCATTGACTTGGGAACCACCTATAGCTGTGTTGCAGTGTGGCAACACAACCGCGTAGAGGTGATTCCCAACGACCAAGGCAACCGCACCACCCCTTCCTATGTTGCCTTCAACGACACTCAAAGGTTGTTGGGTGATGCTGCCATGAACCAGCGTTGCATGAATCCAGAAAACACCGTCTTCGATGCCAAACGGTTGATCGGTCGCAGATTCTCCGACCAGTCCGTCCAGCAAGATATGAAGCTCTGGCCCTTTCAGGTTGTCCCTGGGATCAGAGACAAACCCATGATAGCTGTCACATACAAGGACGAAGAGAAGCACCTTGCAGCGGAAGAGATATCTTCCATGGTGCTGTTTAAGATGAAGGAGGTTGCTGAAGCCCATCTGGGTCACGCGGTGAATGATGCGGTGATCACTGTCCCTGCTTACTTCAGTAACGCGCAGAGACAAGCCACTAAAGATGCTGGGAAAATCGCCGGTTTGAACGTGTTGAGGATCATCAACGAGCCAACCGCAGCAGCCATTGCTTACGGGTTAGACAAGAAAGGATGGAGAGAGGGTGAGCAGAACGTGCTTGTGTTTGATCTCGGTGGTGGTACTTTTGACGTTTCATTGGTGACAATTGATGAAGGGATGTTTAAGGTTAAGGCCACCGTGGGAGATACTCATTTGGGTGGTGTGGATTTTGATAACAAATTGGTGAACTATGTTGTGAGCATCTTCAAGAGAAGGTACAAGAAGGATATTGCCGAAAACCCCAAATCTCTTGGAAGGTTGAGGTTAGCGTGTGAGAAAGCCAAGAGGATACTCTCTTCGAGCTCTCAAACAACGATAGAGCTTGATTCCTTATGTGGAGGGATTGATCTGCATGCAATTGTTACAAGGGCGTTGTTCGAGGAATTGAACAAGGAGTTGTTTATGAAGTGTATGGAGACAGTGGAGAAGTGCCTTGTTGAGGCAAGGGTTGAGAAAAGCCAAGTCCATGAATTTGTTCTTGTGGGTGGGTCTACTAGAATTCCTAAAGTACAACAACTTCTGAAGGTCATGTTCAGCGTAAATGGCAAAGCTAAAGAGCTTTGCAAAAGCATTAACCCTGATGAGGCTGTGGCGTACGGTGCGGCTGTTCAGGCCGCGATTTTGGGAGGCGAAGGGGACAAAAAGGTTGAGGACATGTTGTTGCTGGATGTGATGCCTCTTAGTCTTGGAATTGAAACCAACGGTGGTGACATGTCAGTGCTGATTCCCAAGAACACTATGATCCCCACCAAGAGGGAGGACGTTTTCTCCACTTGTTCTGATAATCAAACGAGCGTTTTGATCAAGGTTTACGAGGGGGAGGAAGCTAAGACAGAGGATAACTTCCTTCTTGGGAAGTTTGAGCTATCTGGGTTCGCTTCATCGCCAAAGGGGGGTCAACAGATAAATGTTGGGTTTGATGTGGATGTTGATGGCATTGTGGAGGTCAGTGCTAAGGATAGGAGCACGGGGTTGAAGAAAAAGATCACGATCAGCAACAAGCATGGGAGGTTGAGTTCCGAAGAGATGAGGAGGATGGTGAGAGATGCAGCGAGGTATAAAGCAGATGATGAGGAAGCAAAGAAGAAAGTGAGGGCCAAGAACTTGCTTGAGAATTATGCTTTTGAAATGAGGGATAGAGTGAAGAATCTGGAGAAGGTGGTGGAGGCGACCATAGAATGGCTTGACAGTAACCAATTGGCTGAAACTGATGAGTTTGAGTTCAAGATGCAGGAGTTGGAAGAAAGGGTTCTGAAGTTTATGTGATGGTAGTAGTTCTTGGTGGAACAAGTTTACTATTGATTGAGTCCGAAGCAATGTAAAATAGTTCCAGCTTTGTTACTCAATCTAGCAGTTTGTGTCTTAACATCTAGTTTATGCTTTATGTCTACAATGTGAAAGTAGTTCTTCAAGTTGTATGGGTGAAATGAAAGGAATGTTATGTTTGTCAATTATTTACCTTTTGTGATGGTGCTTATGAAATGGACTGTTCATAATTCATAATCCATTTTTTCACTTTTTTCTTAAGCAAATGTGGCCATGGCATGTGATGTTGCTAAGCTATACTTGGTCGTGGCAGGCCTGTGATGTTGCTGAGCTGAGGTGAGCTACTATTTTTCCTCATATAACATCATTTCATTTGTACTTACAACAAATTAAGAGTAATCATGTTAAGGTAGAAAATACATTCCATTTAGATTGATTTGATTTGACCCTATTTATAAAGTTGTATGGTTTAATTTTTGTTTATGAGATGTTTTAAAATTTCAATAATGTTGTTTTGAAATTTATTTATTATTTCATATATTCATGTTTTACTATAATAAAATTGAAATTTAAGTTAGATTTATGAAATTATGCTATGTATATGATATAGTTTTATTTTTTAATATATAATAATCTACAGGAGTAATCACTTATGAATAATTTAATCACAGACCTATTAGTTTAGTAACACTCATGACTTAGTTTGTATAAAAAGTGAATAAAGTAATTTAGATAGAGATAGAAATCTAATGGGTTGTGGAAAATAGGGCTTAAAGTTTATCATGCATAAAATTTATTTATTTTACTATTTTGAATAAGAAAACCTAAAGTTCCACTTAGTTAGTAAAATATCCATAACATCCTCTCATGGTCCTTATTGATATCAAATAGGGAAGTATATGATCGAATATGTACATGTTTGGATTAAAATAAAAGGTGGTATTAATGATGGAAAAATAAAGTGGTTTTCTTAAAACACTTTTTTCAGTGATGTAAAACCAAAACAAAAGAAATGTCCTTTTCTTGGAAAATAACCAGAACCCACACGACCAAAAGGGCAGGGGGAAAAAACAAAGGTGAATTCAATGAATGGATTTGTGTGGTTGTATATCCAATCAATGAAATATTGACTCCTTAGCTAAGAAGTAGACAAAGTCGAAAAAGGAACCTAACTTGCTAACCTCTCTTCTGTATTTTAGCGAGGACTTTGACGATGGAAAATGCTTTAATTTGGAAAAGAGAGTTGTTTGGATGATGGTGTGAGTGAAAAAAAAAGGAGATCATTTTTCTTGATCATCTATTAAGTTGATGAGTTATTTTTCTTAAACATCTGAATTTCACAGATTATAATACTGGACATAACACATAATTTTTGTTATTTTTTTAATAAGGTTATGATATCTTAATAGTATTGATGTCAACATGCGCTATTCAACAAATCAAGAATTTGAAATCAATAACAAAAATTAGTAACAATTGTGTTTCCTTTAAAACAAAAAATAACGTATTTAACTAAATTAGTTGTATGTGTCAATATCTCTTCTCTCCATCAAATTGCTCAAATAGAAAATAATAAATATTTTCTTTATATATATATATATATTTCCTTTTATTTTAATTAATCTTATTTCAATTATAACATATAATCTAGTGGCAATAAATCAAATAATTTTTTAAGACTAAAAACTTTTTTTTTAATTGCTGAAATTACAAAATAACACAATAACCAAAATAAATTAATAAAATAAAATATTAATAAAAATAAATTAGGAAATTCATAATAACAATTAAAAAAAATTTATGTTATAATTGAAATAAGATTATATAAACGGAAATATATTATTTTTAAAACTATTGTTCTAACTTTTTCCTTTTTTAAATTTTATCTATTATAATACTATTACAGAGAAATTACACTTCATAGTAAATTATATATATATATATATATATATATATAATATAACGGCATCTATTATATTGTTTTTATTAATATTTCTATATTTTTATTATAATATTATCAGTACTTAATATATTATATAAAATAAAAAATATTAAGAATGAATAAATATATTTAAATTTCTTTATCATTTTTAATTTTTTAAATTTAAACAATCTTATCTTTTAGTATTTTTTTACCCGAGTCCAAACAAAAGGAGGGAAAGCAAATTCAAAGAAACATGAATAATACGTAAGAAGGAATTACAAAACTTTACAAGATTAATCTCTACATATCAACAAGTAGGAATTATTTTTGTTAGAGGTTTAATTATTTTTTTCATTTTTAAAGTTACAAATTTATTTTCACTAAATTGTATACTAACTTTTTTCTTTGTATATTATATTATTGTATTTTAGTTCACATCATTGTAATATATTTTCAATTCCTACAATAAAGATTAAAAAGTGAATTCCTACAATAAAGATTAAAAAGTGATATAAAAACATGTGAATTTTTGTTACTTTATAGCGTTAGTTCCTAAGAAGTTCAGACACTTCTCTTAAATGATGTGTCGGATACTCATATCGCCAACACTCGTATAATACTTATAGGACACGCATCCGTAAGTGTCAAATTAAAAAAATATTTATTGAATTTCCAACAATTCTAGTACAATTTTAACACAATTTTTTTTACACTAATATTCTAAAAACTCATACTTATGGTATATATTTTTATTATGATTATAAAAATAGAAAACAAATCCTTATAAATTAATTATGAAAAACATTTTTCTGCTAAAAAAATAATTTAAAAAAATATATAAATTTTTATTATCAATTTATATATTTATAATTATATAATATATAAATTTTGTATTCATATCCTACGTTTTAAATATTAATATTTTCCATATCTTGCGTGTATGTGATACATTAGCTATGATTGTCTCTCTTATTCGGAAAGCTCCTTCTTTTTACCAATCCAATCCATCATTGCCTTTGCCTTTGCCACAATTTTCTTGACGTTGCTTAACAAGCAGGTTCCCAAATTCTGAAATCAAGGGTTTCAGAAATTCATCTATTACATTCTTATATCTATAGATATATACTTACGGTTCAAGTCATCTCTTTTCTGTGTTTACCTACTCTCTTCTCTCAATTGCTAGGCTTTGCCATGGCTACCAAAAAAGTCAAACCCATTGGCATTGACTTGGGCACAACCTATAGCTGCGTGGCAGTGTGGCAAGACAGTCGCGTCCAAGTCATTTCCAACGACCAAGGCAACCGCACTACCCCTTCCTACGTTGCCTTCACCGACACTCAGAGGTTGTTGGGCGATGATGCCATGAATCAGCGATCTAAGAACCCTCAGAACACCGTCTTCGAGGCCAAACGTTTGATCGGTCGCAGGTTTTCCGACATGTCTGTTCAGCAAGACATGAAGATGTGGCCCTTTAAGGTTGTCCCTGGGAACAGAGACAAACCAATGATTGCGATCACCTACAAAGGCAAAGAGAAACACCTTTCAGCAGAAGAGATATCTTCCATGGTGTTGTTTAAGATGAAGGAGGTCGCAGAAACCTATTTGGGTCACGCAGTAAGGGATGCAGTTATCACTGTCCCTGCTTACTTCAGCAACGCGCAGAGACAAGCCACAAAGGATGCTGGGAAAATCGCTGGTTTGAATGTGTTGAGGATCATTAACGAGCCAACGGCAGCTGCTATTGCTTATGGATTGGACAAGAAAGGATTCAGAGAGGGTGAGCAGAACGTGCTTGTGTTTGATCTCGGTGGTGGCACATTTGATGTTTCCTTGGTGACAATTGATGAAGGGATGTTTAAGGTTAAGGCCACCGTGGGAGATACTCATCTGGGTGGTGTGGATTTTGATAACAAATTGGTGAACTATCTTGTGAATGTATTTAGAGAGAAATACGAGAAGGATATTAGTGGGAACACTAAATCTTTGGTAAGATTAAGGTCAGCATGCGAGAAAGCTAAGAGGATTTTGTCTTCGTCTTCCCAGACCATGATAGAGCTTGATTCTTTATATGAAGGGATTGATCTATATGCCACTGTTACGAGGGCCTTGTTCGAGGAACTGAACAAAGACTTGTTCATTAAGTGTAAGGAGACAGTGGAAAAGTGCCTGGTTGAGGCCAAGGTTGACAAGATCCAAGTTCACGAGATTGTTCTCGTCGGTGGATCCACTAGAATTCCAAAGTTACAACAACTTCTGAAGGACATGTTCAGCGTCAATGGTAACATCAAAGAGCTTTGCAAAAGCATCAACCCTGATGAGGCCGTGGCGTACGGTGCTGCAGTTCAGGCAGCAATTTTGAGCGGCGAAGGAGATAAAAAGGTGGAGGAATTGTTGTTATTGGACGTGATGCCAATTAGTCTCGGAATTGAGGGTGCTGGTGGTGCCATGTCAGTGTTGATCCCCAAGAACACCATGATCCCCACCAAGAAGGAGAGGGTTTGTTCCACCTTCTACGACAATCAGAAAAGCGTCACGGTCAAAGTGTTTGAGGGAGAACGAGTGAAGACAAAAGACAACTTCTTTCTCGGCAAGTTTGTCCTCTATGGGTTCGAGCCATCGCTAAAGGGAGTCCCACAGATCACCGTTAGCTTTGACGTGGATGCTGATGGCATTGTGGAGGTGACGGCGGAAGATAAAGCCACAGGGCTAAAGAAGAAGATCACAATCAATAACAAGCAGGGAAGGTTGAGCCCGGAGGAGATAAGAAAAATGGTGAGGGATTCAAAGAAGTACAGGGCAGAGGACGAGGTGGGGAAGAGGAAGGTGAAGGCAAAGAACGCGCTTGAGAATTTCGCTTATGAAATGAGGGAGAGAGCGAGAAGGATCGAAGAGGCAGTGGAAGAAACCATAGAGTGGCTAGAGAACAACCAATTGGCGGAGATAGAGGAGTTTGAGTACAAGAAACAGGAATTAGGAAGGTATCTAAGAGATGATCCCAATCCGAATAATACCTCAAATTCCGAGGTTAAGGTTCCTATATGGTGCACGTGGAGATGTCCACCCAGTGGGTGGGTTTGTCTGAACACGGATGGATCGGTGTTTGAGAACCATCGAACAGGGTGTAGCAGAGGTTCGTGTGGGGGTCTAGTACGAGATTCCGAAGGATGTTTTCTAGGTGGTTTTGGTGTTAATTTGGGGTCCACATCGGTGACACTAGCGGAGTTGTGGGGGGTTGTTCACGGTCTGAAGTTGGCGTGGGATCTTGGTTGTAAGAAGGTGAAGGTGGACATTGATTCGGGTCATGCTCTTGGTCTGGTTAGGCACTGTCCGGTGGGCAGCGACCCAGCTTTTGCGGTGGTTCGGGAGATCAACGAGCTTGTTCGGAAGGATTGGTTGGTGGAGTTCTCGCACGTGTTTAGAGAATCTAATCGTGCGGCGGATCGCTTGGCTCACTTGGGACACTCCCACTCTTTGGATTCGGGTGCCAAACGTTTTTCGGAGCCTCCCTCTCCCATTCTTCATATTCTTCGAGATGACTTGGCAGGTCTTGCAAAGCAACGTGGCGTTTCCTAGTCAACCCACACTTATAAGTTACATGTGCTAATAATCTAATCACTTTATGTACTTACTTAAATTATCTATAAAAAAATTATTAGTACAATTATGATATCACTGGAGCCTAAGTAGTAGTACACCATTTTAAACTTTATCTTTTGCAATCCGTACTGCAAATTATTGCAGACTACTTAGTTAAGAAGTAGTCACCACTTCACAACATGATTCAAAACGCGTTGTTCCAATTTAATGTATATAATTCCAACTAGGAAGGTTCAATCTACGTCAGCTCCTATGAATTGATCTGTATAGAATAAAAAGTTGTGTATGGATGGAAGGTCCTCCTAGCATTTAACACCTAACACTAACACACTCTCTTGGAATATTTTATTTATTTTTATATATTTTATAATTTTATTTAAATAGGATATTAAATAATTTTTTGATTTTTTATTTATTTAGGATTTTGAATGTTTTATAAATTTTATATTTTTATTTAAATAGGAAATTAATTAATTTAAGATTTGTATTTATTTAAAATATTGAATAATTTATAAATTTATTTATTTTATATTTTTATTTAAGTAGATTATTGAATAATTTATAATTTGTATTTGTTTTATATTTTAAATGATTTTAAAATTTTATTTCTTTGTATTTTTTATTTAAATAGGATATTAACTAATTTAGAATTTGGAATGTTTTAAATTTTTCTATACATTTTAAATATTTTTAAAATATGATATTAAAAATTTAAGATTTGTATTTATTTTAGACTTTGAATATTTTAGATTTTTATTTAAATAGAATTTAAATAATTTTTCTTACAATTATAAATATGTTTTTAAAGTTTCACATTATTCGTATTTTTTCTAAAATTAATCCTTACATAATAATAAAAAATATTTTAATTAAAAATAATTATAATTCACAAATAAATAAATTTTAACAATTTTTAAATAGAAAGGTCAATTTGTAAGGTTACATTTTTATCAATTAAAAATACAATTTCAATCACATTCATCATATTACTTACAAACTTTCATAAATTATCTCTAATTTTTTAATTTGTTTACCTTAATCCAAATAATCTATTTTTTTATATATTTTTCATTAAAATGATCTGAAATAAACTCTCTCAAATCTACTTCCTAATTTAAAGAAAGCATAAAAGAAAAAGAAAGTGAAGTATGATTACAAATTTAGATAAGATATTCTTAATTTTAATATAAAATCTCAAAACGAATAAACTTTTGTTTGAATGTTTTGAACTAGGTTATTAACCCGTGCCTTGCGCGGAAAGATTTTATATATAAAATAGGAAAGATTATATTTATGAAATATTTTTAATATATTAATAAATAATTAAATGATTATAATTTATATATATATATATATATATATTTATTTTGTAATAAAGATGGATAGAGATTGTCTTATAGTGTCATATATAAATAATTTTATACAACCTTAAATTGAAATATTTTAATAATAAAAAATTTTACAACATATATATTTTCATCTAATACAATCAACTCATACAATTTGTAAGTAAAGAAATTTAACACAATATAACAAAGATACTAAATTTATAGAAAATAACAAAATATCAAATAAAAAAAACAAACAAACATAAATTAGAAAACAGAAATATAATAGTTATAAATATTAATAATGTTTGAACAACCTATATGTTGTCCACAATAAGTCCAACTAAAATTAAAAAATTATCCTTTTTATTAGGCTTAAAAACAGTCATGACTCCCAAATTTATTACAATAAACTTTCAATCAATTTTTTGTCCTTGAAAGTGTTGCCATGCTTTCTCATCATCTGCTTAAAAAATAATTTTATCATTCTCCTAAAGTGAGTGTTCCCTACAGAATTCTTTCCATCCACCTCCCAATTTGACAGTCTTTTTGGGAACATTCCGCATTAAAACTTTACATTGCACCTGCTCGTTTGGTCTGTGCAAAGTGACATTTTGGAATCGACCTCTTCGCATATGATCTGCGAAAGTCACAGGCAAAACCTACCCAACAATAAAAAGTTAAATATTTGAAATTAAGAAAAAAAAATACATTATTTAATATAAATAAAGCAAAAGTCAGTTATAAAAAAAAATACCAGACGACACTTGTTGTGCACTGGGAAGCTGTCAAAGTTAGTGTAAAATGCACAAGTGCATGATACGTTAGTGAGCTTCGACTTTCAATCTCTAGAAAAAAATCTACGACAGTATTTTCGGACAACGTCTCCTCAAACATCGTTACATCAAAACAGCTATCCCTATGTAACGGAAGAGAATTTGATGAGATCCTTCTTTTAACGTGTACAACTTACGCATTTCATCACAACCTTAAACGATCAAGGGATTGTACAGGTCCATATTATAACGTACCTTGAATATGTTTTCTCTTTGCGAATATGTTTTCTCTTTGATCGCAAGAGTCCATATACAATCCAGAGATCAATCCAAAAAATCATAATATCATAATGCAGATAAAGAAAGTAGGTAGAGTACTTATTTTTTAAAAAAATTATCAATATTATTGTTTTTGTGAAATTCCTGTAAGGTTTCTCCTTTGCATCCTCTTATAGATATTCAGAATTTCGGTCTTCAGATATTTGGATATTCGTTCTTCAAGTCCTCGGAAACATGTGATTATAATTCAAGTCTCCGTTTTTTAATGTCATTATCAGGTTGCAGAATGTGTGTTAGTTTCAGAAGAAGGTGTCAATAGAAGTAAAGGCTGAGTTGGAGAAAAGAATTGGCAGGGAGGAGATTGAGAGAATCAAATTTCAGAGTAATGACCGAAAAGTTGAAAAATGGATGAGAGGGTAAGAGAAGAAGATTACAGAGCTAAGGATAGAGTAGACAGATGATAGCGTGTAAAAAAAGACTGAATCTCTGGTCAGGACCTGACGCATCAGAATTCTGTTACTGTTCTCTTTTCAAATCACCAAAAGAGATTCTCCTTCGTAAACACGCTCCCACATTTGTTGGGATTAATCCAAGTCACGGGAAGAATAATTAAATAATAGAGTGAAAAAGAATGAGATAATTTGAATTAAATAAATAATAAAAGATAAAAACAAAATCTTTTTAGAGGATTTAATTAATATAATAATATATTATTAAACAAAATAATAACATTTTTAATATTAAAAATACAACATGATTAAATACTAAAAAATGGTCTCCTTATAAATTACATGTTTACTTATCAAACAATATATTTCATGTTTTGTAATTTCGTAAGATAATTTTATGCAAGAAAATATTTTTTAAAATACAAACTAGAATAGAAATAAATATTAAATTAAATAAAAAACCATTTTGAAAAGTTTAATACATAAACAAATTATTTTAAAACACAAATTAAATAAACTATTTTACAAAGTGTATTGTTTAGGTCGAAAAATCAACAAGGTTATACTGCCATGTGAAAAAATTAAATAAAAAAATAAATAAGTAAAATTAAATTAGATACGGTAACAAAGTTCATAAAACAAACTCAAATATACAAGGTGTGTTTACAAAATGTTGCAAAAAAAAAATACTCAAGTAGTTTTCAAGACCAATAAGAGAGTCTTATAAATAGATGTTCAACTTAAAAGATAAGTAAAGTGAATTTATCTGATAATAATACAAAACTGATTCTAACTTTGGCATCAGAGTGTCTTCCACACACCAAATCGTGATCTTTCACAATCCAAATGTCACCTTATAAACATTTTTTATAAGGTTTAAAGTTCATTAATAAAATAAAAAGTTAAAAGTTAAAAGAAAAAAATTATAAAAATTAAAAAATGAAGTTATTTAAATTCACTAAAAATAAAATAAAATATTTTATTATTTTTATGGTAATAAATTATTATTATTGTAATAATAATAAAAGAAAATATAGGATTATGTTTGTTATTATTATTCCGTAAAGTGTCATAAATATGATTAACTTAGTGATATTAAGCAGTATTTTTGCATAAATATAGGATAGGAGCTCAACTCTTGTGAACACAACTTCCTTCCTCAATCTTTGGCAGCACTCAGTCTTACCTTACTCCTCTCACTTGAAAATGGCAGAAAGAACACTTCCCTCTGGTTTCGATCACGCCACGCCAAAAACCGAGCCATACGAAAATGTTGCACCCATAGTGTCTTCTTACAATGAACGCATACGTCCGGTTCTTGATGCTCTTGATAACCTGAGGCGCCTCAACATCATGAAAGAAGGGATACAGCTTCCAACCATAGTGGTTGTTGGTCACCAATCTTCTGGAAAGTCCAGTGTCCTAGAATCTCTGGCTGGAATCAGCTTACCCCGTGGACAAGGTATCTGCACAAGGGTACCCTTGGTTATAAGGCTCAAAAACCACTCAGTTCCGAAACCTGAGTTGGAGCTGGAGTATAATGACAAACATGTGCCCACGGATGAGGATCACGTCTCTGAAGCCATTTGTGATGCGACGGATGAACTTGCTGGGCATGGGAATGGAATTTCCAACACCCCATTAACTCTTATAGTGAAGAAGAATGGTGTTCCTGATCTCACTTTGATTGATCTTCCTGGCATTACTCGAGTGGCTATTAAAGGTCAAGCTAAAGATATATATGACCAGATTGTTAATATTATTATGGAGTACATAAGGCCCCAGGAGAGCATTATTCTCAATGTTTTACCTGCCACTGATGATTTCCCTACTTGTGAGTCTATTACGATGTCACAGAGTGTTGACAAAACGGGAGAGAGGACTCTTGCTGTTGTCACAAAAGTTGATCTGTGGCCGCAGGGACTGCATGAGAAGGTAACTGCTGATGATGTGAACATCGGTCTTGGTTATGTGTGTGTAAGAAATCGCATTGGAGAGGAGTCCTACGAAGAAGCTCGAGAAGAAGAAGCCAAATTATTCAACACAAACGCGCTTTTGTCCAACATTGACAAGTCCATTGTTGGCATTCCGGCTTTGGCAGAGAAGCTGGTTCAGATTCAAGCGGTTAGTATTTCTAAATTATTGCCGGAGATTGTTAAGAAGATCAATGACAAGCTTGCTTCTCAGCTTTCCAAGCTGGAAAAATTTCCCAGAAAACTTACTTCCTTGGTTGATGTTATCTCTGCATTCATGCATATCTTTGGGTTGGCAAGAGAGTCCCTCAGTAAGATTCTTCTGAGAGGAGAATTTGACGAGTACCCTGATGACAAACAAATGCATTGCACTGCTCGCCTTGTTGAAATGCTGGATCAGTACTCTAATGATCTTCGCAAGGGCTCTGAAAGTGATGCCGAGAATAAGTTTTTGATGGAAGAAATTAGGGTGCTGGAAGAAACCAAGCGAATTGGACTCCCGAACTTTATCCCACGCACTGCTTTTCTTACTCGTTTAGGACATAAAGTGAAAGCTATTTCATGCATGTCAATTGAGTTCATTGACAAGTTGTGGGACTATCTTGAGGAAGTGGTGATGGCTGTTCTGAAACATCACTCAGAACACTATCACCAACTTCAGACCTGTACAAAACTAGTTGGGCGGAAGCTTATTGATAAGATGAAGGAAAAATCTATGAAATATATGAAAGAGGTTTTGGAAATGGAGAAGCTAACTGATTACACTTGCAGTCCTGAATACACAAGGGAGTATAATAAACTAATTGCCAACCGGCATAATTTGGTGGAGAGAGTTAATGCAATCTCTCCTCAGATATATGCTAATGCTTCTGGAGTAATTAAGGTTGCAGCCACTTCTCCGATAAATGTTGGTTTTGGGGAAATTCAGGTTAGTCATCTGAGCCAGTACATAACTTTGCTTCCGCAAGCGTTTGACTTGAAAGTGAGACTAGCAGCATACTGGAAGATTGTGCTTGAGAGACTGATTGACAACACTGCTAAGCATATGCAATTCAGCATTTTCAATCTTTTGAACGAGGATGTTGGGTATGAGGTTTTGAAGGATATGGTGTCTTCTAGTGGAGGTGGAATAGAGAGATTGTTTGAGGAAACTCCTTCTGTTTCTGTGAAGCGTGACGAGCTTAATAGGAGCATTAAGGTTCTCAAAGAAAGCAAGGAAGTGATGGCTAGCATAATTGACAAAATTTCTACAAATGGTAATTAGAATTGAGAATGTGTCTTTTTTTTTTTTTATGTTTGTGACTTTGTTATGTTTGCTGCATATTAAGGTTTTAAAGTAGGTGTCGTTTAGTATTAATATAAATAGATATGTAGGTTGTAGGTTGGCGTATGTCCTAGTTGTATAACTTGTACTGTGAGGATGGCACTTGAGGGAGATTCACATGGATGTGTTGAGGTTTTATCCTTGTTCTTGGAAATTCCTAAAGTGTTTTGCTGCAAAATGACTGACTTGAACTTCTGTTTGTCTTCTAAGAGTATCCCTCCCTCAGAAGATGGAGGCCTGAAGGTTACACTGCCTTGAAAATAATATATGATTAGTATTTACATAACAAAACAAAAAATTTGACCCCAAATGTAAACATAAATATTGTATTTACATAACAAAACGGTTGACATAATATGTCCCACGCACGAGCTGTCACTCTCGACGTGAGGCGGTGTGTTAGAGATCCCCCAGTGGGTGCAAACCTCACTCCATGAGCCGGTTTTATGGGATTGAGTTAGGCTTAAAATTCACTTCGTAACATATTTACATAACAAAACAAAAACAAACCTGATTGAAAGCATTGCATAAAGAGTAAACAACTGTAATGATCATTAACATTGACTCTACCTAATTGGGTTAATAAACTTTTCTTTTTTAATCTCTTTTTGTTTTTCAAAATTTAAGACAAAATGAACCTTTGTATGTGACCACCCGTAATGAGAAGGTTCATACCAATTACCAAAAACATTTCTATCCGTAAGAAACACAATACATTATTATGGTTAACATTGGGTAAGAATTAAGCTTTTACATTATTTTGTGTGTAATGCTGGTAGTAGTAAGAGAATCCAATCAGAAAACTATATACCACGAGGGAAACCAAAAGTATTTACTAAAGTCAAAATGGCTAAGGAAAAAATAAAGACGGAATATCATAGAAAGCTTTTAACTCATCGTGTAAGGAATAAAGATGCAACCAAATTTTATGATTCAGTGATGGCTTTATTTGTAGCAATATGTTTGTACACTACTAAATAGAAACAAAAATAAAGTATTATAAAGGTGACACAAAGGAAAAATATTCTCGTACTCCTTTGGAAAGACCTCTGCAGAAAGCAGAAAACTGCTTAAGTGGAAATGGAAGGTTATATGCATATGTAAAGATAACTCTGGCTGGTTGATGATAAAAAATTTCAAGGCCTAAAGATATGGAGCAACCAGTGCTAACGGGTAAGTGTGTATCCGAGTTGTTGACAGGGGTAGCTAACTATTGTCAACTGAACAATAATCCTCAATATTACTACTAGTGTGAGTATTACTAGCAGATGCTGAGCTGAATGTATGAGTTGATGAATTCTGGCTCTGGTTTACACTCAAACTCTGCTTCGATCGATGTTCATTGAGATCCCTTAAGGCTTTGAACCTTAAATCTTCACTGTAGGTACTTGGTTCTGGGATTGCATCAGGAATATCTAAATGTCCTTCAAGCATATTCACCACCTCAGACATTGTAGGCCTAAGTGATAGAGAAACATTTGTGCACAGAAGAGCTATTCTGACCACCTTTTCTACTTCTGTTTTATTAAGGTCTGGTCCCAACCTTTCATCAACAAGCCCCACTAATTTCTTAGCTTGATTTAATTGACATGCCTGCAAATATCAATTATTGTTTATCTTCAAAGGATGAGGTAACTTTAAATAAGTATTGAAAAAAAGAATGAAGGGTTTATAATTAAAAAATACAGCAAGGGGCTTTAAGCATACCCAATCCAAAAGACAAGTACTTCCATCGTCTGGTAAATAATTGTTATTGTTTTTCCCACTAACAATTTCTAATGCTAGAACTCCAAAACTGTAAACATCGGCTTTGTATGTAAGATGGCCCCATAATGCATATTCTGGTGCCATATACCCTCTACGAAAAAAAAAAAAATGAAAAAGGAAATTTAGGTAACGGCAAATATTATTTAGAGATTTATGTATGATTAGTGCAAAGGCAACCTACATGGTTCCAGCAACTCGGGTGCTGATATGGGTCTTCTCTGCTTCATCAAGCCTAGCCAAGCCAAAGTCAGATATTTTTGGATTCAAATCGCCATCGAGTAACACATTAGAAGCCTTGATATCTCTGTGTACTATCTTGAATCTTGACTCATCATGGAGAAATGCTAGACCCTTTGCTATGCCAATGCAAATCCTAAACCTTGTGGGCCAATCCAATTTAAGCTGACGGTTCTCACTACCTACAAAGATCAAGGGGCCTTACAAACATATTGCCGAAATCCATTCTAGAGGGCATAGAGAAATATATGTAAAAATCAGATTTATTCAAGCAGAGCTTCTTGTATGACCTCATATGATCAAGAAATTCATGGACAAGTAATGACTAACCAAATAAAGCTCGGGCAAGGCTGTTATTTTCCATGTACTCATATACCAACAAAAGTTGTTCCCCTTCAGCACAATATCCATGAAGCTTTACGAGGTTGGGGTGTTGCACACAAGATATCAAGCCTATTTCATTTATAAATTCACGATTTCCCTGCCGTGATTGTGATGACAATTGCTTGACCGCTATAAAAGTACCATCTAGCAATTCACCCTGCATTGTCGCATCCAGGTTACCAGAAACCTAGTATGCCAGGCATAAACAGAAAAATTCCATTTAAATAAATAAAAAACAATATGGAAGTTATCTAAAAACCTTGTATACGGGACCAAAACCGCCTTCTCCAATCTTATTAGCAGAAGAGAAGTCATTGGTGGCAGCTCTGATATGCTCCAAGCTAAAATTGCCTGCCTGAATATCTCCATCTTTTGCACCTGGCCATGTAAGCCATGCAAAATTTGTATTAGTCAGTAGTTATCTATATTCCAATAGTAAACAAAAGCCTCAAAGTTATCATCTCTGCAGAAATAAAATAATGATTGAAAACAATATAATTAGTTTGTGCAAGCTTTTATTCTCACTCCCCTATGGATATTTCGTAGAATACAGTTTTCAAAGTATAAGACTCCACCTTCTTTCTTTTGCAGTTTCCCTCTGAAAAAGCCTTTCCACTTCCACCAAATGAGTCCAGATAAAAATAGCACTGAGCATAGAGCACCGGCTACGATGGCAATGATTATCGAACGATCAACTTTCTTTTCTCCATTTGAGCAAATTCTAGAATCTGTTCAAAGAACAAGGTATCACACTGAATTTTATTCAGCACTAGCCATCATATTCATAAGATCGCTTCAAACAACTAAAAAGTCATCCCATTCATAAGATTGCTGTCAGTTCAGTACTAAATTGTGTAGTATAGCCTTCAATTAATATCTGTAGAAATGATATTGAGAGTATGACCAATGCTTACCTAAGAAGTGATAGGAAACAGACATTGCATTTGATCTTTACTAGAAAGATCAAGAAAGCCATGTGAAGAGTTCTATTTAAAAAACAGAAAAGAGCATACCAAATATAAAAATGAAAGTAGAACTACTATTTCATGACGTTCATTTTTCTTTAAGGGCATTCTGTTTTCAATAGTATCAGAGTAATATACTCTAGAGAAGTGAAGTTAGACTTAGACATCATAAACAGTGATGATGACACCCTTCATTAAATCTAATAAGTTTACACTCATCTTGCCATGGGGTAGTATTCACCTGAAACCACAGATATAGCTGATACAAGTGGACCATAAACTCCAACATCAGGAATTCTAGTCGTTCCTTTTCCAGCCCAGTAGAATCTGATCTCCAAGATATTATTTGTGATTCCGATATTGTGTATTGGCAGTACCAGTGGTTTTTCAGTAACATTTGTCTCATTCTCTATATTAAAATTTTTGCGAGCCCTTCTTCCCTGAGACAAAGTCAACGCATTATTAATTCATATTCTGGAAATTAAAGCAAAATTCACTAGATAAATTGGTTACCTGAACATAGATATCAAATATGCGCTTCCCAAGACTTTTATATGTTTTATCATTTGTAAACTTTATTTCAGCAAAGTGAAGGTTTACAGTATAGTTCCCATTTGCCATGCAGTTGTGGAAATAAGTAAGTGTAATTGGAGATACACGCGCCGTTTTGTATAATTCTGGCATATTTGAAGATGGCAGAGATACAATGTAACGTACGTTCTGGGACTCAAAATCATCCATGAAGTCCCCGGTGCTACTAAATCCCCAGTGATCATCATTACTGTAGAAATAAGTTGCAGCGCCACCCTGAACATCTTCGTCTCCCACATAAAGGTTTTCTCCTTTATCATCTTTAACACTTACATCCTTCCCACCGCAGTTAACATGTAAACAACTTGAAACTGAAAGTTGGTTCAGAAATTAAAACAGTGCGAGAGTTTTTTTTAACTACTACTAACTGTACAAAGTTTCATATGCAATTTAACATAACAGTGTCATACAAAGCAAAAAGTTATTTTGCTACTATGCATTTATTTTGATTTGAATATTGCTACATATTAACACACATATCACCTTATATGTTACAATCTTCATCATTTGATTATGCAACATTTGATATATAAGGGGTAATGATATTTTAAATAATAGAGAATAATTTAGTCAAGTACAATAAGATTTTTTTTAATACAGAGGATATTTAACATCTTTAAATCATTAAATAATTACGTCATAAAATATATTTTCATAGTTGGTAGATGGCTGAGAATAAAAACAATAAGTGAACTGCCAGCACCGATGGCTTGATAACTGATAATAATATAACTTACAGCGTGAACAGCTGAAATTCTTGGAGCAAGGAACATACTCCTCTCTGTCAGTTTCAAATACAGTTTAATTAGTATGTACTGTTGGAATAAAGAAGTTTGAAGGCTTCTAGCAAGTACTAATATATCCTTTGACAAACATTTCTTCCATACATTCTCCTCGATCAAATTTTTGTGAGACATTATAAAATACATTCATTACTAAATTATGTCTTAGAAAGACACTGTCAAAGAATGTATTGTTTGCATTTTCTAGGAAATTTTATACCAATATCCACTGATTTATTACTCTATCATTTTCTCATTAATTAAAGTGGAAATAAATAATGATGTCAAAAATAATGGTCAGAGCTAGCATAGTGCTTGCTTGTTATATGGCAGTTAAATTCTTCCAAATAAATCATTTTTCAATTGCTTCTTCTCTCCAAAACTAGAGAAGGGGATCTTACAACTTATTCTTTCGAATCGAGCTTCTGAACAGATTCAGATTCAAGTTCCTACTAAAGGAAACAATCAGAAACAAATTTCAGTTTAAAAAAATATCAGCTTGAAAAATATAAAGGAAATTCCATTAAAAATGTTTTCACTTACATGCCATCCTTACAAGAAGTTTCGTCTTGCCAAGTAAAGTTGTTATATGATAGATCACTGTGTCCAACACAATATGAGAGCTTTTGTCAAATAAACCATAAATTGAAAACCAAACATGCTTATAATTATGTACTCCCACTAAAAAATGAAATTTAAAGCATTCAAGACCAGTTATGATAAATATCTTCTAGTATCCAACATATATTAAAATGCCATCATGGGTTCCCACACCCTCTTTCAACCTTTTCCAAAAACTAATATATAAAAGATCAGAGGAGAAGAAATACTGCAGAGGAGACAATACGTTGCATTTGCTGTTTATTCATGCCCTTAGAGGAGATTCAACAGTATGGCTTTGTATTTATAAGATAACTTCCTTAAATGTAGTTAATTCCTTTGTACACACAAATGACATCAGTAACAAAAGCCTAAAATGATAAAGAAAAAAGAATCTTGCTTTATAATATTTTCATGCATCTGGAATAACCCAGACGAAGCTAAAAAGGAATAAAGGGACCCTGGCTGCATCATCCTCTTTATGATGAAGACCAATGATGATGCCCCATCATGATAATTCTGACATTTTTTGGCATGCTAACCAGAGATTACTTCCGTCCCAGTTTTTCTCAGTGCTTTTCTATTCTGATTCCACAAGCATTGATTATGAAACCATTTACAATTCAATAATATACTACATTTTTTATGCAATTAACACTAAATTTTTACAAGTTTGTTCTGACATTTTATTAGAACTCCCTAATTATAATATTTTATCTGTATTTCAATTTCTTAAAAAGATTGTTGTTGATATTGAAATATTGTCTTTTATTGTTAAAACTCATAGTTCTTAATTTTAAGACCTCCATTATATTATATAAACTTGTTCCAATAATGTTTTTATAAGATTTGAGTTTTAGACTTAAGTTACTTTATAAGATCTCTATATTAGAGATGTTCTAAGCGTAAAAAAGAAATAGAAGTCCTATTGCCCAATAAAGTACAACTTCACATTGGACATACTAAGTTCTTTCAAATACCATTTGAGATTTAGATGAGTGAGTTCAGGTTTCTCTCTAAAGGGAATTTGAGTGGGAGTGTTTTCCTTTCTACAAGCTCATATTAAGTAGATTTAGTAAATCACATCTAAATTTAAAGTATGAATTACTTCTAGAATAAAGATGAATCAACCGGGAATTGTCTATATTTTGACTATTGCTAGAAAATAATCTCATCATGATTTTGAGAGTTAAAACCTTAATTGCAGAAAATTAATATAGATAAAGAATTTTGAACTACAAGAAACTTACATGCTACTTCCATCCTTCAGGATTGAATTGGGTATATTGCCACTAAGCATGTTACCTGTTAGGTAGCTAACAGAAGCAATGCCAAACTGTTTAATTCATTGTGTCAATTGAACATTAAAACAATTATTTAGTTTCATTATAAAAAAACTACGTACATTACATGATTATGGAATCATGAAAATTGGTTGAAAATTATCTAGTAGAAAAATAGCTTTCAAATGCATCACAAGTTCTTATCCCTTTTGTTTTAAGTTAAAATTTAAGTGTCAATATACATTAGAGTAAGATGCTTACATAAATCTCAGACGCCTTGCACTTACAATTGATGAAATTTCCCCAACGAGCTTGTTAAAACTGACATCCCTATCATAAATTTTTTTAAATATAGAATTTCAATTTTAATGAGGCAATGTCCTTTTACACGAAACATGTAATCATACAATTTGTAAAGCAAGTCAATAACAAATACAGTGCCAATTCATAAATCTTAATACACTGGAGATTCGTAACTTTTTTCCTGTCTCTCCTGACAAATAGGTTTGCAGTTTATGTATTTAGACAATAAATAATTCTGAACCTTTAACACATCAACCACATAGATTTACATTAATATTGCCTGGTACAGTTGCTCAACTTCGGATTCTAAAGTTGCAACCATGAATACTTAGCTCATTCTCATCTTGATATTTGCAATGTATTTGCCCTTTTGCTTTACTGTATTCAAATATGTATTGTTTAGAATTCAGTTAGCAGAAAATCTTTTCCTCTGTTTTTACTTTTTAATGCAGATGTAGATATGACTTATTATGTATGTTTCTAACTCAAACCTTTGATTAGTATGCTAGACAGGGGTGGATGCGCATTATGGATTATGGGAGCAATTGGTCCCACAAGAATTTATATTTTATCTGTTAACATAAAAAAAAGTACCCCATTAAAATTTATATTTTACCTCATATTATAACTATGGTGAAAGGTCAAACATAATATCATATTCAGTATAAGACATTCCTCCAGCATTTACGAGGGAGGTTAAGTTACTCTCTTGATCCCAGTCACAGAAAAAAAGGATTTGACTATGAACCTGGACATGGATCAGCCCGTGTCACTGCCAACATAAGGAGAGAGATCATTTTTTCGTAACTACTCCCAAAACACCATCTCAGAGGTGCACAATGCTAGCTCAAGCAATGGAGCATCATTGTAGGTACTCCCCACTGCTCGCTTCTGCACATGGTGCACCCATTCTTCACCTTCATCCATTCATGAATCAGGTCAGTCCTAACTTGGATTGAACACTATGCATGAAGAGAATAGAAGTATCAAACACCTAACTTGGTTATTGACTGGCTTTCATTTTCTATTCTTGATTCTTTTTTAACAATGTTAAAATTGTTAACATGTCATAGGTTATGAGAACATATACGCACGGCGTAACTTAAGTCCTTTTTCTCTGGTCATCCTTAAATAATACTAACCTCTTAAAGAATTAATTATACGATTTCAATATGCAAAATGATTTCATAAAATTAGGTGTAAACTTTTTGTGCATTGAGCAGCAGAAGACTTACTCTACCATCATTTGTCCGGAAAGATAAACTAAAGTAGTCTATTCTTATCAATACAGACATGCGGAATAAACATGTTATAGGTATAGAATCTTCGCACGCTTACTTACAGAACCGCCAAATTCCTCATTGTCCAGACGTATGAAGGTATAACACCAGATAAGTTACAACTCCTTAGAACCCTTAAACACAAAATTGAGTTGCGTTAAATTTCAGACTAATGGTTAAAAGAATATGTATTCCCATTTAAGAAACAAAATATGAGAAAATATTATCACTTGTAGACTTACAATATACTCAACTTTTCCATGTTTTCCAGATGTGGAAAGACCTGGGCAGGACTTTCTATATCACTGATTCTTCTGCATAAATATGCGTTACCATGAGCTAGAATATAAATATGATATATAATATGAAGCACAAAATGTACCATGATTCGTAGGACTAAAAGAAAGATACACTCACAGCATAACTAAGTTCTTCAAGAGAGAGATATTTGATGGGAAGGGTCCCTCTAGTCCACTTGCATACATTTCTCTTCATAGATTTTACATTGGTAAGAGTTTGGAGTTAGAAATAATATAAGATTTAATATTTTGCAAAAGAACCGTCAAATCATTTAAGAAAGAAAGGATTAGAATCTCACAATCTTTGGAGAAGTTGCCAGCTCGGTATGAAACTAGGTATTGTTCCAGTAAAATTGTTATCATTTATTCTACTGCAATGTGATAATGAATTGTATGCTTGAGATGCGGTGTATGAGTTAAGTAGTTGGATTATATTTAAGGAGAAGGAACAAATATCAAAGCTTACAAGTCAGTCAAATTTTGTAGTCCAGCAAATGTAAGTGGTAAGTTCCCAGTTAATTGATTGGAGGACAGAACCCTTCAGTGTTAAAATTGCAGATAAAAAATCATAAGAAAACATGATATCTTACAAGAGAAAGTAAAAATAATAGTAATTATATTAAAAAATGAAAACAAGAAAAGGAATTGTTGTCTTACAATGTCTGCAAGTTAATTAGTTTCCCAAGCTCCGGTGGAACAGCACCAGAAAATTGGTTTCCTTCAAGCATCCTAATTCGAGACAAGACAAAAGAAGAGATTAGTAAGGATGATAAACCACATACTACCACAATAACACCTTTAAAGTATACCTCATTCTTTAGGATTTAAATAAACTCTTTAGGATTTAAATAAACATGATAAGAGTATGTAATATGAAATAATATAGGAATGAATTGAATTAAAGCTTGGAACATACAGGTATGTAAGAGAGGTAAAATTTCCTAGATGCTTTGGAATTTCCCCAGATAAGCGATTCACAAGAAGAGAACTGCACACAGTTTTATGTAATAGGTAAGTAATATAAAATAAGAATGGCAGAACGAAAAGTTTGCAGTAGTTGGAAAAGACTCGAACTAACATTGAAGTTAATTTCATTGAAGCCCATTCCTCTGGAATCGAACCGGTGAAGCAATTGTAAGCAAAATCTCTGCCCACAGAATAATTTTTTTTGGAAATATTAAGATAAAAGAGTCACTGAACTATTTAAAATGTTTATAACGGGAATGAAACAAAAAAAGTTGTAAAAAACCATTACAATTTATTTTAACAAAGAAACAATGATTAACTTATTTAAGTCGGTCATACACTTCTCGGAGAAAAGGTAGCTTGGCCAGTTGAGGTGGGAGTGTGCCAGGTAGACTAAGGCGCTTGAGAGTCCTAAAACATAGAAACATTGTTCATCAGGGCGAAAAGAGAAACTTGAGATTTCCTTGAGGATTTGCATAACTGGATGAGGAAATTTAAGAGATAATATCATGAACACACTTAATTCAAGAACTTTAGAAAAGAGAAATAAACTAATTTCGAAGTCATACATCCTCACAACATGACAGACAGTATTGTCTTCAAAACTGCAGTCACAACCAATGCTTCTCTCTGATTCAGCTGGTGGTTCTTGCGTTAGTCCAACCATTTCAATACTGCAGGAATCAGCATCAAATTTCCAATATGCCGAACCCATCGCACTCGCAATTTCTCTGAGGGCATCAACTAAATGACAACATAAACATGGAAGCATAAGCATTTGTAGTTGTAAACAACAGTAATTGGAATGTGAATCTAATATCAGCTTGAAAACTTCCAACCCAAAGGGAAATACTGTTTCAATGTTCATATAATTAAGAAAATAAAAGTGGATAGATAGAAATATTAATAAAAATTTCACTCATAAATTATTCCTTTTAAATCATGAGCAACTACAACAAGAAGTTACTGAAATACGCTGAACTAAAACTTCAGAAGCTCCAATCCGTAGTGTTTCATATCTACAAAGATGAAACTAAAGATACCTTCTTCTTGGGGTACTTTTGATGCAGAAACTCTCAGCAATTGGAAGCAACTTAGAGCAATAAAAAAGAAGATAAAGAAATTGACAGCTCTCATGTTGCTCTGAGGGGTGAAAAAGAAGCACTAGATTGGCTAAGCTTTAACCTCTATGAGTCAAGGCTGACTTTTCCTCAAACTGCAGCTAATATCGTAGGTGCAATAATTGAGTTGAAGGAACCTAACTCAAGTTGGACAATGAAGATGATGCATCTGAACATGGAACTGTGCAAGTCTAAGACCCTGCCACTTTATTAATTACGTGTTTGATTTTTTCAGATGGTACATAAATTTGAAATCTTTGTTAAACTTTATGCATTAAACGAATGAGTACTTCTATACTTCCTCCATTCTAAATTATCTTTTCGTACGTATGATTTAAGAAAAACAAAAAATACATATACGTTTTTATACAATTTTATTAAATACTCACACTTTCAACAAATACGAAGAATAAAGTAACTATTATAATTGAACAATTAGTATATTAATTTATATAAGAAGATACTAAAAATTTAATAATGCAATGTAAAAAATATTTATTTTCGAGTGAATTTTAAAAAGCAAAAAATATGTATAATTTGGAACCCAACTTGTATCATAAAGGCATAATGAATAAATATGAAACATTAAAGTTAATTAAAGTTAGAAAATAAAAACCTTATTTTGTTTGAATTTTGAAAACGGATTTGAAAAAGTGCAGAATGATGGTGTACTCTCAAGGATTGAATGATCCCAACTATGTCAGTACTAATCGAACTATATGTGTTTGAGCGTATTAAGTAAAACGTGTATTAATATTAGTTAAATCATACAAAAATTAGATAATATGAATGTTAATTGGGATGTACGTTTTAATCAATGTCCAATAGTGAAAGAGCCTATCAGATATTATAAATAGTCACAACAACCAAGACAAATATACATTATTATTATAATATTAACATATTATTATTATGTAATACTTATTAGTTGGTTCTCTTTCTTTACACGATATTGAATATGAGATATGTTTGAGTATTTTAACCTATTTTATTATTAATGTGTTATTGTATTATTATTATTATTTTTTGTTAAACTCCTAACTTTGTTAATTTGATTTTTCTCTCAAGTGTGTTTTTTTCAAAAATTATATTTTTTAAAAATTATCACATTCTTAATTTTTTTGGGCGAGTGACTTATATGAGTATATAGAGTGAGTTGTAGATCTTTTGCATCAAAAAGCCTTCTAAATAGAACATAAAAAGTAAAACAAACAACATGAATTTGTTATAATAGTAACGATGTAAATAAGAGTTATTATTAATATACTTAAACTTAAATAATGTTAAAGCATATATATATGTGGAAAAGACTCATACCTAAGAAAACATTTGATAATCTTCAAAGGTGAGTTGAAATTGTACATTACATACAAATAGACAAATTGAGCAAAATATAAGTGAAAAAAAATCACAAACCTATCCTTAAAGGTTTGGTTGAAAATGGTTTTAAGTTTTCTTGGTCATTGATGAACATCTCTTAGATGTTTTCTTCTTCTTCTCAAATCATGTTTGGTGAATTGAAAAGTTAAGTAATAACTTTAGTATGTATGTATGTTATGCTTCATTGATTAAGAAATCTAAACAATAATTTAATATGATACCATGAAGAAATGGAGCACAATAAACACGGTGTGTGTACTTAGCATTTATTTTCCCCAAAAATGACTACTTAAAATAAAGATTAAATTTAATCAAGACATCTAATATTGACATATAAAAGAGACATTTGGATGAAATGTTTATAATAAAAGTATGCGCTCAACTAAAGATTATTTTATACATATATTAATTGACATGTATTTTAGTGAAAGCAAGTTTGAATATTTAAAACATGAATTAACTTTTTATTATTTTTTTTGAATTATAAAAATGAAAATATAAATGATAAGAAACTGAAAAAATATTATATTAATCTTATTTTTTAAATAAAGATACTACTATAAGTGTATAAACAGGAATTCAGACTCTATTATAAATATTACTTCATATCGAAATATTATATTTTATTTAAAAACATGCATTGTTGGAAAGTAATGTTGCCCGTGTAATTATTTATATTGGTTAAAAAAATTTAAATTAAAATAACTCAAATAATATATAATGTTTATTTAAAAAATATAAATTTACTATTTTATATATTAAGATCGAAATATTAAAGTTATTTAATTACAAAGCTCTGATAAATAAATTGATAATTGGTAAAAAATAAATAAAATAATCAATTATATTAAAATAAGATTTAAATACAAATTTCGTTTTTGGTTTCATCATTTCTAAATACGGTTTTTAATGTACATTTAAAAAATTGAATCTAACCCTATAAAGGTAAAGTTGTTGTATTATATATAATTGTCATTATTATTATTATTATTTTATGTTTTTCGTGAGAGTAGAGATAAAGTACTGAAATAGATCGTTCAATCACCATTTTCTAGTTCATCGCTTCTGTAGTTTCAACTTCAACTTCAAATTCTCAGGGAAGCGAATTCAGTTAATTTCAAATCTCAAATCCGAATCAAAATTTGGAAGTGAGATTCGCGATGGAGCGGCTTCAGCGAATGTTCGCAGGTGCAGGTGGAGCGCTGGGGCACCCTCCCCCAGATTCCCCAACTCTCGATTCCTCCGAGCAGGTCTACATCTCCTCACTCGCGCTCCTCAAGATGCTCAAGCACGGTAGTTAAAGCTATAAAGTTTGCGTTTTTAACCAATTGAGTCAACGGGTGCCCGATTTCAAAATTAGGGTTTTCGTGTTTTTGTAATCACAGGGAGGGCTGGGGTTCCCATGGAGGTGATGGGTTTGATGCTGGGAGAGTTCGTGGACGAGTACACTGTTCGTGTGGTTGATGTCTTCGCAATGCCGCAGAGTGGCACTGGTGTTAGCGTTGAAGCCGTTGATCATGTTTTTCAGACTAATATGCTTGATATGCTCAAACAAACTGGACGGTATTTTATTTATTTATTTATTTTGTAATATTTAATGTAGCACAAACACTGAAACTGATACGTCAACACAGAGACACAAATGTAGGAAAAATGTAGGACAAGGACACAAATTTATATATTATATAATTATGAATTATATAAATTGACAATAAAGATTTATGTGCACAAGTACGTTCCAGTTGGAATTTTTTCATGACTAAGTTAATAAGTTTGATATTTTAGAAAATTAATGTATTTTTTCTTTTTAAAATTGTGTTAGAACCGTTTTTGAATTGGACACTCCATGGATACGTGTCCTACAAGTATCATACGAGTGATACGAGTATCCGACACTGACACGCTATTTAATATAGAGGAGTGTCCGAGCTTGTGTGATGTTTGGTTTATGAATTCATTGATGTTGGTTTCTTGTGTTGCAGACCAGAGATGGTTGTCGGCTGGTACCATTCGCATCCTGGATTTGGCTGCTGGCTCTCTGGTGTTGATATCAATACACAACAGGTTCAGCTCCATTTCTTTCTTGTATACGTTCTTTGGTTAATTCATGTATTTCCTTATATTGTTTTTGCATCTACCATTCCATTCAAAGGATCTGTGTGGTGGATGATGTTAGTATGTTTCGATTTTAATGATTTTTCTTAGTTTTTCACATCATGGATTAGACATGGATGCTGTACTTTTATGGAGGGTCGCAAGGTTTAAGTGGATCTCGTGGTTTGAATAGACTTCACGTTGTTGTTTTTTTTTCTTCCCTAGTTTCATGTCTTTTTGTTGAAAACTCTTTGGAATTTGGTTACTCGCTCATTTTTAGGAAGAATTCAAGAATGGTATGGAATGTGCAATAGTGAAGAGAACAACATACCATACCATCCAACTTGGGGAAGTCACCTCACTAGCCTCAAATTATGTCTACTATGATATTTACCTATTACGAATCTTATTTAAATTGCTAATGTGGCTTTGATCTTTGCTAGTTTTTGATTAATTAAGTTGATGCCTAAACTATATGCCTAGATTCTGTTAGAAGATGATGACATATGAACTATTCTCTGGGCTTGCTTGGCAGAAAGAGTACTATAAGATGAGTTTGAATAATTCGAGGAGTAAATTATATGCAATTTAAATAATTAACCAAAATTTCTAGTTAAATATATTTTCAGGGTTGATATTGCTATATTACTCTGATTTTCGAGAGATCTGGGATTCATTAATCAAACATCTTAGATTAGATTTTGATGTTCGTTAAAAATCAATAATTGTTTGTTAGTATAAAGCTTGCTTTGATTTCCCGAATAGTGAATATGGTGCGGCTAATTTTCATATAAAAGGTTTATTGAGCTATTAGTGGAAGCAAACCATTTTTTTGTTAATTGAAAACAGTGTCATGATATGCACTTCCAAGTGCCAACTGTTGTCTACTTAAAATTTAAATTGTAAGTAATTGAAATTTCCAGCCAGGCCAGCCATTTACAGTTAAATTCTGAATTAGTAGTGACTTTTTTTTCTTCTTATTAGTATGGTGCTGCTGATTAGTATGAGTAACTTGCTCTTCTATGGTTTTTCATACAGAGTTTTGAGGCTTTGAATCAGCGTGCAGTGGCTGTGGTTGTAGATCCAATACAAAGTGTTAAAGGCAAAGTGGTTATTGATGCTTTTCGATTGATCAATCCACAGACTATGATGCTTGGTCAAGAGCCAAGGCAGACAACATCTAATCTGGGACATCTGAATAAACCATCTATTCAAGTGTGTTACCAAAGCCCTTTTTTATGTGTATACTATTTTTTCTTTCTTTCTTTTGGAAGCACTTGTTCTGCTTTTTTTAACTGTTAGTGACCTATATTAATTGCCACTCTTTAGGCATTGATCCATGGGTTGAACCGGCATTACTACTCCATAGCCATTAACTACCGGAAAAATGAACTTGAAGAGAAGATGTTGCTTAATCTCCACAAGAAGAAATGGACTGATGGTTTGACACTTCAACATTTTGATACACATTCCAAAACTAATGAACAGACTGTACAGGTAATGTAATGATTCAAAGTGTAAGGTAGATTTGTACTCATCTGATTACTCATAATAAAATCCCTGCATGTATTTTGTTTATCCTACTTTTAAGATTTAAAAATCTGCCTAATATCGTGATAAGAAACTAACTGGTATTGAAATAGATATTGAATTTTATTCTCTGGAACTGGCACCGATATGCCAAAGTACGGAAGACACTAATAACAGTTAATACAGTACACACCACTCTGTCCAAGATACTGAGAGCTTGTCTCTCCCTTTCCCAATTTTCTCTACTGTCTACCCCCCCTTTTTCCTCCTACCCTTCCTATTTCTGCTTTCGCTTGGCAGTTTATACTTGTCCCCTAATAGACATTAGAACTGCAAATTACAGCTAAAACCGCTAGCAAATTGCTATAAAACTGTCTTACTTCAGAACTTTATTTCTGGTTCTATATTCTTCCATTGAACCTGTCTACTTGAGACTCAACAAAGGATTGCCAACCATGGTTGGTTGGAAACATCTAAAACTGCTTTCTGGAAATCCTCCCAAGTTTGCTGGTGCGTTGAGAACTCTCACCATTGATACCAGGTCACTTTATTCCTTTCTATGGCCATCACAGCCTGCAATTTTTTCTCACATGACATCCCTTTCAAGTTGAAATATCGCTCCACTCGAGTTGTCCAACCATACACATCTTCCCCTTCAAAAATAGGTATCTCTAACTTCCTCCACCTATCTAACCTTAAACCACCCCTCATTATGGGTGCCAGTCGTGTCGCCTTGACATATTGTTTAGCTTTCATTGCTGGTCCTTTCCTCCTTCAGTGTGCGAATTTCTCATACAGCAGTCTGCAAGTCAGTCAATTGTTCCACGTTTCTTTTGATGGTGTCCCTCATGCCCATTAAGCCTTCAAACCGCCTCTCCAACACCTCCACCATTGCGTCCATGTGCCGAGTCGTCACCATCAGTGGTCCCTAGAACTGGTTGCTCTGATACTAGTTGATTAGAGACCAACTGTTATAAAAATAGATATGGAATCTTATTCTCTGGAACTGGCATCGATATGCCAAAGTACACAAGACACTAATAACAATTAATACAGTAAACACCACTCATTCCAAGATACCGAGAGCTTGGTCTCTCCCTTTCCCAATTTTCTCTACTGTCTGCCCCCCTTTTTTCCTCCTACCCTCCCTATTTCTTCTCTTGATTGATAACTGCCTAACAACAGCAGTTATGCTTGTCCTCTAATAAACATTAGAACTGCAAATACTGCCAATGGCTTAAAAACAACAACAAATTGCTATAAAACTGTCGTACTGCAGAACTTTATTTCTGGTTCTCCTCTTATAATGTTTACTTATAAGAGGTCTAACATATCGTTAGCAGAATAAATACTGATAAATCTAAATTAAATTGCATGCAGGAAATGCTGAGCTTAGCTATCAAATATAACAAGGCTGTTCAAGAGGAAGATGAGCTGCCTCCAGAAAAGCTTGCAATAGCTAATGTTGGAAGGCAAGATGCGAAGAAGCACCTTGAAGAGCACGTCTCAAATCTGATGTCTTCCAACATCGTTCAAACTCTCGGAATGATGCTTGATACTGTTGTCTTTTAGAGTTGTTATTTTGGACCTTCTGGTTTCTCTACTCTAGCATGGTAAGGATGCAAATTGAGTTGTTAAAATTCCTATTTCCTAATCCTTCTCAAACAATATTTGAAGACACTAGACAGTTATATTCTTTGGACGAGCTGAAAAGGTCAAGAAAGTAAAACTCCGCACATAGTTTGTGTGGTGTCTCCCTAAGTATTACTTACTGGGTATCTTTTAATGTTATTGCTGGATTTATCTTCTATAAAATTTGTCAAAACAAAAATTTCAATTATGTTTTAAAATACTATAAGAAGCAGTTAACATTACGTAAACACATTGAAATATACATTTTGTAGTCTATAAATGCAAGATCTACATTAAGCTCCACATATCGACAATTAGATTACATGCAGTATTATTTTAGCTCTGCTACAATGCTGGTCGTACAGCTATAGTGGAGAGGTTTTGTAGCCACGCTGTGGTAGTTTCTTAAAAGTAGCCAATATGAGATCGATGTAGAGTGGAAATTGAGCCAAGCCAAAAAGTGTCACTGGCAGGCATGTCACGGCATAGACAGGGAATGCAGCAGATTTGAGTTTGCCCTTTAGGATAAAGAAATGACCTGCACAAAAACAGACCATCATAGAGGTAATGGACATGAACAACGATGTCAAACCCACGATAAGCTTCCTGGGAAGACTTCTACCGAAATCACGCTCTTGATACCGAGATGTGAGTATTGAGAGGAAAATCACCAGTGAGGTGACAGAACAGCAAAGAGCATTGAGAGATGAGATAGCAAAGGCTTCAAACTCTGGCCTGTATTCAAGAGTTGAGGAGCCGGTGTCATCTTTGAACTCACCGGGAACGATGGTGGATGTGGAAAATGCTACTGTGGCTATCAGTGCTGCTACCAAAGAGCAAGATTCAGAGGTTTTTTTTAGCCATTGTTCACCACTCTCGAGAAGGTCCCTGTGAGTCTCGCTGAAGATATCTCTTGGTGTCTTGTTTTTATTGTTGTACCGACTAAAGAAATGAGGTTGCATCGATTCCTTGACGAACTGTATCACAGCACCAGTGGGAGAGCAAGTAGTTTCAATAACCAAATAATGTAAATCATTTTACAGGGATAATAGTTGAATTCAAATTAACGCACCTTAATATCAATAACATAATGAGGACTTGTTAGGGTAAATAATTCAATAAAAAAATTATTTCACACTTGTCTAATAAGAATTTAATTAATCTTTGATCGAGAGACTTCTTAGAATAAGTTAAAAAGGAATCTTAGTAAGATGATAGAATTATAAAATTTATAGAAATAAGTTTAAATAAAACCCTATAAAAACCCATAAATCTCTACTATAATATTGAATAAGCTCTTCTAAACTCTCATAATCCATTTTTGTAGATAATTACGTAAACAACACGTTTGATAATTATATTTTTTAGTGGATGTTATTTGTAGTATTAAAATTTAACTCAACTTCCTCGCTCATCTTATATAATTTATTTCAACATTATCTGAATTATCTCCATTTATGTTCTCGCATAAAAATTGTGTCCCCTTTGAGTTAACAAATTAAAAACAAGTAAGTTAAAATGCGTAATCATATGTAAACTTACCAGGTACCACTTGATTTCCCCATGCATTTGCAGCGCTTCGCCAGGAATGAGCCAAGGTTTATACTCTCCAAGCTTGGCTGCCAAGTGCAATGCACTGTTTCCCTCGCTATCCACTTTCCCAAATATACTCTCTTTCACATTTTTCTTCTTCACCAATAACTCATATAAGTGGATTTGCCTGTTCTCTGCTGCCAATAGCACTATATTTTTCTTATTGAAATCCATATCATTAACAGCTACAGGAAACAAGTCCATGATTTTCACTACCATTTCTGTCACACCGTTCTTTGCAGCTATTAATATCGGTGTCTCACACATCTTCTTTTCTTTTATGTTAACCTTCTCCTCCACTGCGCATAAAACTAAACCAAATAATGATAAATAATTATAACCAACACTATCTAAATATATGATTAAATATCCTCTTCCTTTTTATCTTTCTATTTAACGTACTCTTATGACGGAAAACTTCTTCATACTAGAATTTGGACTCTTTAGGCTAGGACTTGTACCCTCTTGGTCAAATTAATCATAAGAGTATTTTGAATAAAAAAAAATCTTAAATAGGAGTAACAATGTAGAAACAAGTGACAAAACAATGACTCCCCTCTGAACTAATCTATATGAAAAAATTATAACGCATTAATCGAGTTGTTCAACTCTCAGCCTGTTTGATTCTGCATTGGAAGAGGCTGTAGATGCATGTGCGTGAATCATGTGAAAATTTGAAAAAGTAAATATAAGCTTAAGCAGAATCATACACAGTAATAATGTTATACCATTCTTTTGTTGCTTGGGTTCTCCTTTGGTGGTGAGATGTTGCTGCTCTTCTGTGATACCAGCCAAAGTAACATTACCCTCCTCATCAAAACTATAAGGGTCTTTACGTTGATCTTTATTCTCCAATATTTTCACTGGTATGCTGCCCTCGTCATCATACTCATACATGCAAGCTCCATTCAGAAGTTCATCCATTATTTGAGCTGACCACACGTGCTTTTCCTTCTTCCCACGTATCTTCTTTATCTTCGATGACCCTTTTGTAGTTTCATTAGCAGAAACATTGTCACGTTATTACTAGAAAAAAAGGTGCTATATTCATGAACTGCAAAATTAAATGTTTTTCTTATATATAAGTAGAAAAAATGACATTCTTTCCAGTGATTTTTTTATACTTATAAGCTATTAAATATATTTTTATAAAATATTCAAAGACTAATAAGATAATTTGTAAGAGTTAATCCATTAAGGATTGATTTATAATTGTTATCAATTTTTGGCAAAAATGTAAATAGCCATAGTTGCATGATGTCACCTTATATACTTGACCATCAGTGCCTGATTGATGTATGGGTAGCATTTTTTAATAAAAAATTACTCTTAATTTTTCTTTTAATTCTCTATTATAACTGGTGTGTGGTTTTTATTTGTAATAATTTTAATTAAATTTAGTCTTATGGTTTTATATACAAGGACTTAACTGCAACAGAACACAAAATTAGAAGACTATATTTATAGCAAATAGTAAAATAAAAGGATCAAAACTGCATATTAATCATAAGATATATATGAGAGTGACAAGAATACTGCTCACAATGGAAGAATGAAAGCAAATGAGATTGAGAGGAATATGTACTAGACAAGTCAAAATATGAATAAGATCTTAATAAGTTTTTTAACCTGAAAGTGAGAGGAATACATTAAAATTATTAGACAACATCATGTACGAATTAATGATAAATCAAAATTAAAACAGCAGTCAAAATCTCAATATACTAATTAAATTCACAATCCCTTAACTTCCAATTATGAAAAATCCAAGTTATTTGGAGACTATAAATACTATCATCTGCTCTAAATATGTTCATGGAGACATACCTGTTCCCAAGATAACCGACATTATCACAAATACAAACTTGAATAAACCTACACAGCTTTGGTATTTGACAGGATGTGGCCAACTGCTGGTTTCAGATCCTAAACAAATGATATTAAGGTTAATGAAATCTCTGCTAACTCATATCTCTTAATCTATGTTTCTTCAATTTGCTTATAAAATAAAACTTTTTTGGGTCCAAATTTGGTGCGTGGAAAGCACAAGTATAAGAATTTTAGTAACAATTTAGTCATCACCTGGAGATTTTGTTTCCGCTCCATTATATGTAGCAGTCTTTTTTGATGCTTCGAGGTCTCTTTCTGTTCCAATTTGATCATTATGCGACAACTTTCTACGTAGAAATTGTGTCAAGGGCTCGGTTACTAGATACACGGAAAACGAATCAAATCACTATTACAGTAGGAACTTGAGGTTATTAAACGATGCTCAAGTGGAAGTTTTCAGCAATAATTTTCTCTAAAATTACCTATATGTTGCAAATAATGGTGAGAATACCGTGGGTTTATTTATTCTACTTTGCCCATACAATATTCAGACAAAAATGCTTTCAAAAACAGGGATTGATTTATTCGTTATCTAAAAAGAGAGAGAATTTATATTTTTTACATACCAACTAAGGCGAACTTTTTTGCCACCCTCAAAAGCTCCCTACGTGTCTCGTAATTTTCTGGATAACTGATTTTTTCTTTGTCGGTTGTTGGACGTTGCTGCTGACCACTGGGTGCTTCTTTGAGCTCCTTCACGATTATAGCTTCCAAATAAACAACACGTATATACATTATGATTCTCCATATATATACAGAGTGAAATTTCATATTAATAATTTACCATTATAAACAATTTTTTCAAACCATCCCAAGCGGTCACCACTCTTGAAAACAGAAGGCTTATTTGCCAGGAGATGAAGAGGAGTTAACCCACTCTGGTTCACTGAGTTTACAAGATCTCCGTATAAATGAATTATTTGGAATGCCAAATCTGTCAAATAAATTACTCATCAGCTAAAACTAATAAATCACACATTCATACATCAGAAAGTTCAATTATTATTAGATTCAAAGAAAGTTTACCAAAATAATCTCCGGCAATGGCAGAATGAAGAATTGTGTCCCCATCAGTTCTTCTACAGTTGCTGTAGTAGTTGAGAGGCTGTGGGTGGTTGTTGTTAGAGAGATAGTGAAGAAAAAGGAAAGCTTCTTTTCTGCCATGCAGAGCAGCCAGAAAGAGAGGGGTCTCGCCATCAACGTTGCGCATACACAGCAACGAAGCCTCAGCGGAAGCAATGTACTCGCACATTTGCACGCTCCCCATCGAAGCCGCGAAGTGCAAGGCCGTGTTTTTTCTCTGGTTCTGAATTCTCAGTGCCTCTTTACGCTTACCCTCTTCCTCCTTGGAGCAAATAAGCTCCACCAGTTCTCACACGACGTCGTATTGGCTGTCGGTGACGGCGACATGCAATGCAGTGTCACCTGTCCTCGTTATTCTGGCCGTGTGAGCCGTCTTGTCCTCCTGGTACGTTCTCACCACTTCCCCCCACTCACCTTTCATGCAAAATTGGAACAAACGCTTGCTTTCTTTTTCTGTTTCCTCACTCGCCCTACCATCTTCCCTTTCGGCCATCATCACATCACCTATTATTACTTTCTCTCTTCTCAAATCTAGACCTAGCCACAACTATATATATCATATATGTGTGTGTGGAATGTAGGGGCTGCTATTTTTTTCTTTATCTCTTTTTTGGCTTTCATATCAAGTTATTCCAACACAAAGTGACGAATTCACCACTGCGCAAAATGTCAACTAACTTTCCTCTTCATTTCCCCCCAGTTTGAAGCAGACAGAATATGGCAAGTTATAATAATCACTTTGGACTACAAAACTGGGAGAGAGTGAGAGAGGTGAATTAATTTACTTGCGTTTTTAGATTATATTCATAATTTTGATGCAAATTAATAATGAAAAAAATGACAGTTATAGCAGTTGTTCATTTTTTCTATCTATACTAAAAAAAATGGTAAACTACGATGTGATTGTAGTGAGTATCGGTGCTGTGTTTCCTCTCCAAGCAAAGTGATGAATTTACTTTGTGGAACGTGCCACTAACTTTTCTCTTTCTTTACCCCTCATACACACACCGCGTGGGTTTGGAGAACTGTTCTTAGCTGTGCAAAAGGACGCAGGAGGAGGGGTAATTCCAAAAATAAAATGAAAAAATTACACTCATTAATTTCAACTGTGAACTCAAATTCTAATATTCTTAAGGTTTAAATCTGTATAAAACCTACCCAACAGAGGGTGAGAAAGACGAAATTCATGATTCTATCTAACCTAACCTTCTTTCTGATGGAATAACTTGAAGTGGAAGCAAGCATGAAAAATCGCGGCGCTGGTCAATTAAGAAGCATGTGTTAGTAGTATAAAAAGTGGTCCCTTTAATACAAAAGATAGAACTGGAAAGAGCAAACAAGCGTTTGTCCAAGATTTACAAGAAAGGAAAAGAAAGTGGTTGAGATGTAGAAGAAGGACAAGAAAGTTCACACTGGCAGAATAACGAGGACAGGTGAAACTGGATTACATGTAGCGCCACACCGATGGTCAAGATTCCGTCGTGCAGCAACTTGTGGCACTGATTTGTTCTCATCAACGGAAAGAGGCTTTGGGAATTCAGAATGAGAGAGGGAATATGGCTTTGCACTTCGCAACGTTCAGTGCATTGCTTCTGCTGAGGCTTAGATGTTGAGTGTTCGCAACGTTGATGGTGAGAACCCTCTTTTTCTCGCTGCACTTCACCACAGATAAAAGAAGCTTTTCTGTGCCTCACGACAGATAAAAGAAGCTTCACGACAGATAAATGATAATTAATTTTAGTAACATTTTATCAAGGTTGTGAGTACATAAATGTTACTAAAAACTTTTAATAACATCTATAACATGTAAAAATGTTCCTAAACAATTTGGTAATAACATTTATTTAATAAAAGAATAATATATATAAACATGTCACTAAGTAAATATTAGCCACAGGGATCCGAAGGCTTCAAACTACTATTCAATAAGTCAATTATCTCTAATATAATATGAATCCTAGTAAATTTATAAAAATTAATATTATTTATCTTTCATTATATTATTAACAATGACTCTATTGATAACATTTTTTTTTTCACGACGAATGAGTTTATTTAATAATTTTAATATGAACTTTTATATAAATTTAATACGTTGTAATTATTAATACATCTGACAAACACATACATTAGGAATGAATACATATCCACCTACACATGCTAAATTTTTTACCACCCTTCAAAGGTTAATGCTGAAATTTCTGGGGCAATGGACAACACAATTTTTTATACCACTACATTACAACTTCTAATATTATTATTTTAATACTTTTTTATATCATTTAATTATAAATTTATTCTTTATTATATATATTTATTTATAAATCTATCACATCAAGGATTATATACAACTTCAAGAATTATCAAACTATCATTTTCTTTTATGATATCAGTATCTTGCTTTTCCTGTCGGTAATTGTTGATAATTTGGTGCTATTTCGAATTCTTTGAAGATTATTTCTTTCAAAGAAGACATTACTAACATTATTCTTAATAAATAAATATTACTTCAATTTTTTCCTTAACTTTTGGAATATTAAAAGTATAAATTTAAATTATGTATATTTCGGCTTAAATTTATGTCCAAGCCTTTTCAAAATGTAACATGATGTTTTTCTAGCATCAAAGTATAAAATATGCTAACGAATTAAATAATTTGAAGTATTAACACGTTTAACATATAAAATATATGAATGAATTAAATGATTTGAATGAAATTATTTCATCGAAGGGTAACTAATATTTCAGTTAAATATTGTATTTACTTAATAATATAAGATATATTGAAAAATATTCGTAATAGTCTTAGAGGAGAGTGAAGATAAATTTTACACGATTTATAGATAGGATAAACATAATTATGTTTTATTTTTGTTTCTCTAAGACAATTTATACCAGAAATATTTACCTTGGTTTTTTTTTTTTAAATTTAGCTACTCTTAAATATTATTTTTGTTCTTGTCTTTAGAATATGGAGGTTATTTGCTAGCTTAAATTATTATGAAGCATTTGAATATATTTTGACTTTTAATTTTTCAGATGAAATGTATAATGCTGGGACAAAATCTCCTAACTAAACCAAGGTTCAGAATCTGAATGGACCGGCCAAATTCGATCGATCAAGACGGCGACGTTTTCGTAGACGCGTGTCAACACTTCCCCGCCGAGGGCTCGCCGGAGCATTCCGATTCGGCTTCCAGGTTTTCGGATCCACCACCCAAACCTCAGTCATACTATCCGGCTGCCACAATCCGGCGCCGGCCAGTTCGTCGCGGTTGTGCGGGTACTCAATCGGCCGGTTCAAGCTTCGAGAGCGATTTGATCAATGACGATTCGAGAAGGAGTTTCCGACACCGCACGAGGCATAGAAATATCAAGAAAGACGTGAATTCGGAGAAACCCGATTCGAATGAACCGCAACAAGTTAATGCCTCGACGGAAGAGAACAACGAGGGCTCCACCATAACTTCAGCTGCGAACGATGATGGAGCTGTCGACTCCGTTGACTCGGCGCCGCGACTCGGTGGCTCTTCTTCGAGTTTCCTCGACCTCCCCGCGGGGTTAGCGATTAACTTATTAAGGTTTCAGATGAAGTTAATGTTCATGTTCATAACTTACCCCCTGTTGTTCACGTTTTATTCATGCGTGTTTTTCTTGGATCCTTTGGGGACGACGAAGAGGGGCAAGATTTTCCTTATAGGAATTTTGAACAGAGGGTGGTGTTTTTTGTTTCGGTGCATTAGGCCTTATATTAGTAGATGTTTCAAGGAGAACGAATCGGTTTGGAGCGTGGCTTTTCGGTGGGGATGGGGGTTCTTGTGCTCAATCTATGTTTGTTGCGTCATGTTTGGTCTTCTGGTTTCGTCGTTTGTGTTTAGTGGGTTCTTTATGAAGCATTTGGTGGAGAAGCCGATTCAGATGAGGGAAGTTTTGAACTTTGATTATAGCAAGCATAGTCCTGTCGCGTATGTGCCGATAATGTCGTGTGCTGGTGTTATTGGTGGTATAGGTTCCGAGGATAAGGTTCATGATCGGAAGTGGGTGGGTGAACGGTTTATACCTTCTAAGCACAAGGTGCAAGCCACTGTTGAGTTAAGTGTGCCAGAGTCAGGATACAACAGAAACCTTGGGATGTTTCAGGTGCTTATCTATTCCCCTCAATAGAAACAAAAAACTTCTTTTACTTGTTCAAAATCTTCTTCGAATTTAAATTCAGAGTGCGAACTGATCTATGGTGGTACAAGTCCACTCACTGCACTTTGAGATTACAGATATCAAACTATGGTAGCTAGCTAGCTTGGTGTTACTGCTACTGGGCCTAGAGATTACAGTCTTTTATATTTAGATTAAGGGTTGGTTTAGATAAAATTATTTGTAAGGCCTTTCAGGAAAAGAAAATAAGAAAGTAAAATAGATTGAATTTTTTTTTCATTAGTTAAAATGAATTTATTTACACACTACAGTATTTATTTTGGTCTTTCAAGTAGTTTTTACTCTACCGATTAATGGTGCCTTTATCCGTATGGATTATTGTTTATTAACTAGAAGGAAAGATGTTGATTCTTTGTTTATTAACTTGAAGGGAAGATGTTGATTCTGTAATGAAACATTATACACTACAATGGTAGAATAGAGACCTCTCTCTGGAAATATGCCAATTGGGTAATTGTGGTCATTAGTGTTGACTTTTGAAGCAAACCGGTGGTAAGATTTGCTAGACACTCAAAATAATTTCATAGGACTTTGTATAATAGTTCAAACTTTTGGGTTATTTGGTTTCTGCACGTTATTTCTGTTCCATTTGTGGTTACTATCATTGTGGCGTTGGTGTTCTAATACAATTGTTATATATATTATGCAAAGAATGGAATTAGTTGTACTTGTTCCATGACCGTTGATTATAGTTTCGTCAAGCATCTTAGTGCATGCTATCAAACTGTCACTGCTCTGTAATTTGTATCATACTTATGTTAGACAAGTAGAGTTGTCGATGATGATATGTGATTACAGATGTGGCAGTTTATAGTTAGTTTCCGGTAGCTTGCTTTTGAGTTTCTTCATTAATTTCTATTGTTTTATAGATCAGGGTAGATTTCCTACTGTCTAATGGTAAAGCTATTGCAAGCTCAAGTCAACCTTGCATGTTAAGATTCAGAAGTGAGCCTATCCGCCTAATCACGACTCTCCTCAAGATTGCTCCTCTTGTTACTGGCTATACATCCGAAACTCAGACACTAAATGTGAAGATGAGAGGTTTCGTAGAAGGAGATCTACCTACTTCGTGCTTGAAAGTGACCCTTGAGCAACGAGCAGAATATCAACCAGGTGCAGGGATTCCTGAAATATATGATGCATCTCTGATTGTTGAATCCGAACTTCCCTTGTTCAAGAGGATTATTTGGCTTTGGAAGATGAGCATATTTATATGGATCGCGATGATGGCATTCTTCACAGAGCTACTTTTTGCTCTTGTGTGTTGTATGCCTATTATTATTCCGAAAACAAGGCAAAGGGTGGCTTCTGCTCGCACATTAAACCGTCCTCAGGCACTAGATTGAGATCGCTCTTTTTCCAGTCTTTATTAACCATGACAAGTAAGGTTTTTGTCTGACAAGTTAACCTAGCATGTATTGATTTGTGTTAGTGTCCTAACATCTAATTGTTCTTTTTTTCTGTTGAACTTCCTTCGCAAATGCTTAAGAGCATGTCATGTATAATATGTAATTTATTGTCTAACACATCAGAAGGGGAATATTTTTAGCTAACCCGATGCTGCTGTGCTAATGAAGTAAATATGTCTAGACTAGGCTTTTTGACAAACTGATTAATAAAAGACATTTGTTGGAGTATTCCTGTATCAATTCAATACACTGATTGCATTGTTCCTCATTGGACTGAATGATTTTATGTGCCATGTTCAAATAAATTTTCAATTATGCATAGCTCACTATACCCATTGGAAATTCAAAAGCTACTTCTTAGATTACTTAATATTATAATATATAAGTAAATATTAGTTTTATAAGTGAGTTTTTGTAAAATTGAGTTAAGTTTATATTTTATTTTTTAAGATGGAATTAGATTTTATATGGGCCTATTTTAACGAATTTATTGGACTGTGTCACATTATCAAATTTTTCTTTACTTCTATCTTGGATGTTCTCAGAATGTATTTTATTTAAAATTTTACTTTCTTAATAGTAAAATATTTTTTTTTTTGAAAATAGTAGTTAGTCACTTAATACATCTTTATAATAAATTACAAAAGTTGTCTACTTTAATTAGAAATACCATACTAGAATGCAGAAAAAAGTAAATAAATACAATAGTATTTCCGATTAAAACAATTCTCAGAGTTAATTTATACATTCAAATGTGAATTTTTTTTCATCATGTTATTAAATAACTTACACTTTATAATTAAAAAAAATGTGATTTGTGATTTATAAGGTTCTCAAAGGAACTCTAAAACGAAGGAACTAAAAAAGCTCCAAACTATTCATAATTTTTCCCTGTTCTCTTCCCTCTTCTTTCTCTTGTTGTTGGTATTAACTTGAAAAAATCATTTTTTATTATTATTAAGGAAGAATTGTTTAGATGAGTAACTAAATTTTTCTCTTAAACAACTTCATGAGTCACCTCAAAATGCTTTAATGAAAAAAAATCATTTCGAGCAATAACTGTAACATCCCTAATTTTACTCTTTTTTTATTTTTTTTATTATGCATGCAATATCTAATTAACATATAAACATATATTGTTTTCCCATATTTGTATCTCAAAATATATCCCTCTTCATAGGAATTTAATATATACATCCAAAAAGTTTAAAAACAAAGCAAAGCAAAGCATTCAATTTAAATCTATCTAATCCTTCTGTTGCTAACTGAGGAGCTCTATTACCTGCTATGCTCCCGTGTAAATACACAATCATCACAGTTAGAGAAACAACACAACCAAAATAATAGGGTAAGCTAGAATTCTATAAAATTTCACTTTGAAATTAATAAAACATAAATCATAAGTCTTATACAAATTCTCAAATCATCAAATATCCTACAAATTCTCAAATCATCAAGTGTCATACAAATTCTTAAATCATCAAGTGTCATACAAATTCTCAATTTCATCTTTCACATGTCAGACTTCCACTGACTCATATAACATAGACACTTGACTCTACTTCCGGAAGACTGGTGCGTTGACTTAGACTCAGAGATCGGCACCTGTCATACTATATCACTGTGAAATCCACACAGCTATGCACATATATAATCTCAATATCATCTCTCTCCTAGTATGACAGGATTAACTCATATAACAGGTCAAGTTAGTTATCTTTCAAACAACTTACCCATTCATATGAACCTCCTTCGACTCTCACCACCTGAATAACTTCATCTATATGATTCCATTATCTCAGTAGAGTCA
>Ga0123342_1000655_pt1 | contig 55925 bp, 19 predicted proteins | sample Turbeawhitnodule_FD_89960 | JGI IMG/M metagenome (GOLD analysis project Ga0123342, IMG submission 89960) | Root nodule microbial communities of legume samples collected from Mexico - Turtle bean Mexico white nodule | ecosystem: Host-associated > Plants > Roots > Nodule | place: Mexico: Nepantla...
AATTAATTGAGTAAAAGAAAAGATGTATTTAAATTATTTAAATGTTATATAAAATATTTTATTATTTTAAAGATTATTTATTTTAAATTTATTTTATTTATATATTGTCATATATAAATTAAAAAATATAGATTATTATTTGTTATATATTTTAAAATAACTTTTTGTTGTATAAATGAAATGAATTATTTTTGTTGTATAAATTGAATTTTAATTGTTTTGTATAAATTAAAGATTTTTTTTTATAAATTATATACAGTTTGTTATACATTAAATTTATTTATTTGTTGTATAAATTTAAAATAAAATGAATTGAATTTTTGAAAGTTTTAATAATAAGTATATTTAAGCTACATATTTAAGAAAATTTTCACGAGTCCCACATTAATAATAAGTATAATAAAAATCATAATATGACAAAAGAACTTGTTCGTTATAGTGGTTAAAGCTTCTTTGTCACTGTTGCATTACATATGAAAATTTAATTTTTTATCTCTTTGTACGTCTTGGCCATACATAAGTCGACGCATATGCATCCGACGCAATTAGACAAAGGAAAAAAATATTTCACTCAATTTCTTTTATACACATAGGTGAAATCATCATCATTGATGGAAATTTGTTTTATATCCTATTCGTGTTCGAACACGGTTACATATGCTCAAGGATTTTAAAAAACTATGATAGGATTTTCTCCCATTGTTGGAAGAACTTCCACAAGAAGAATGCTATAGAAGAGTAAGATGAATGGGCTAAAACTTCCATCTAGGTCACCCTTAGTAGAAAAAGGTAGATGTTTAACATAAAATATATTTTAGAGTTTTACCAACTTATAATACTAGTTATAAACATCATAAATTCCATTAAAATCAATTTTGCTTAAATTTTCAATATCATTCAACTCATATATATCACCTAAACTGATACAACGATATACAAATCCCTGCAACATATGTGGTGTTCTCATTGTTGCATCAGGTGTGGTGTGCTCTCTTCTGCATCTTCTAACAACGTATGAGGAAGAACACGGGGAAGATTCATTACATTTTCAGCACTAACATAAACTACTCGAAAAATATCATACTTCATCTGAATGGAGAATCGTTCAAGATAAGGCATCATCCAGTTTCTATGATCTGGGTGGAGAATCCACGAGTAACAAAATTGTAGGGACTGCCACACATGAATGCATACCACACTTGGTAAGCATTGGCCTTTCATACAAAGGCCAGAAGTTATGCCATCTATTTTGGAAAAACGAGACCTAAAAATTGCTAGTGCTGCATAGGAAAGATCATTAAGATCCCTAGTAACTGTCACTACCGAGTGCATGGAGATTATGTCACCAGTGCTCAACTTCACAGTTAAAGAACCATTTCTTGATTCTCCAGCATATGCTTCAAGGAAATTATGTTCAACTAACACTGCCATTCCTGTTACATTAATGGCTAGCATTGATTGCTGTAAAGGGTATTGAAAAACACACACAAATTGAGAACATTTTATTAGAGATCTCATATTATATTAACTAATAATATGGACAAAATAATGTAATATATTTGAGAGAGAACTTTTGCACCATGTACAATCTTTTAATATTGAAAAACGTTCAAATCTAAATTATAAAACATATATCCAGCTAATCAGATAACAAATGAATACTTATATGTTGTTGGTCTAACTCAAATGTTAATACATTACTACAAGAAAATCGTGAAATAGAAACCAATTTTTAGAGACCAAAATAATTAGTTGCAAAAGTAACTAAATTAGAGACCATTTTAAAAATTAAAAAAAAATTGGTTTCTAAATTAGTTTCTATTATTGTTAAATAGTTTCTAAATTGGTATCTAATTAGCAACCAATGTTTTAGAGACCAAATTTAGAAACTAAATAATTTGTAGTTAAAACCTTGGTTGTTAATTAAATACCAATTTAAAAACTATTTAACAATAATAGAAACTAATTTATAAACTAATTTCTTTTTAGTTTCTAAAATGGTTTCTAATTTAGTTACTATTGCAACTAATTATTTTGATCTCTAAAAATTGATATCTATTTCATGATTTTCTTGTATCTGTGTGAAATAATTAACCTCACATGAATTTTGGATGGTGGAATTCAATGCTTATTGCAAAGATGAAACATGAAGCTAAGTTATAAGTTTTAGATGTCATTACAAAGAAAGTAGAAAACCAATCTATAACATTAATTTTCCATCATGCCTCTTATTTTCACCATACTAATCAACTTATCCATATATAAACTATTTTATAACGGCTCCTTATGTGATTTTTTTTTTAATTTAGGTATAAGGTAATTTGAAGTTATGAAAAAGTTTATTTTATTTTTTTTCCCTCCCAGTACTTATAGAGAGATTTTTTAAACAAGATGAAGACATGTGAGCTAATATCTACACTTATTGTCCCTAAGATAATATTAATTTAGTTATTAGAAAATATAGATTTAAATGGATGAAGTACATAGGCCATTTATGGCGCGCGGGAAGAGAATATGGTTTATGTGTTGTCTTAAACTGCTATAACTCTGATTTAAATTTCTGTTGCATTCTTGTTTGTACGGTGCTGCTGTTGATATGTTTTAACTGAGTTTTTTGGCTAGTTTTTCTACTGTTATGATTGTGTAGAGAACTGGTTTATGTGTCATGGTATAGCTGAATAGATGATTACCTTTTCAGTTTAGGCTTTGACAAAAGTCTTTCAGAATCTACATTTTGTGTCAAATCCAAAGGTGTTGAAACTCTTGTTATTTAACTATATGTTGATGACCTTTTGATTATAGAGAGCAATGCAAAGCTTATTGGTGATTTCAAATTAAATATGATGCAAGCTTTCAAAATGACTAACCTTGGTATGATGAATTTTTTTCCTCAGAATGGAGATTAAGCAAGGTGAGGATGAATTTTTTTATTTTTCAAAAATAAATATGCAAGGGAGATTTAAAAAAAAAAAGATTGAAAGATTGCAAGCAGGTCAATACTCCCATGAATCAAAAAGAAAAATTAAGCAAGGATGATGGAGCTGATGCAGTAAATGAAACACACTACATAAGTCTTATTGGTTGTTTGATGTATCTTACAACAAGGCCAGATATATTGTATGTTGTAAGTGTTCTATCTAGATTCATACATTGTCCCAGTGAAGAACATATGAAGGAAGCAAAGAGGGTTGTTAAGCATAAAAGGAACTATAAACTATGAGATTAAGTTTTAGAAAAGTCAGAATTTACTGCTTATTGGGTAATTTGACAGTGATTGGGGTGGTTTTTTGGATGATAGGAAAAGTACTTCAGGGTACTATTTTAGTCTTGGCTCAGGAATTTTTCATGGTGCTGAAAGAAACAAGAAATTGTTGCGCAATCTACAACAAAAGTTGAATTTATTACTGCTACAACTACTGTTAACCAAGTCTTGTGGTTGAAGAAAATTCTAATGGATCTTAACATGAAGCAGAAGGGAAATACAAAAGTTTTTGTTGACAATCTAGCTACAATAGTTATTTCTTATATCCCTGTCTTTCATGGGAAAACCAAACATGTTAACATTAAGTTGTTTTTCTTAAGGGAGATACAAAAAGATGAAGTTGTTGTTCTTGTTTATTGCAAAACTGAAAATTAGGTTGTAAATTTGTTTACCAAGCCACTTCCAGCCAACTAGTTTAAGTTCTGAAGACAAAAGATTGGAGTTTGCAGTTCAAAAATCAAGGAGGAGTGTTGGATATTTTGTTTTTTGCACGCAACTCTTTAATTGTTTTTTTTTTTTTTGTTTCAATTGTTGAATAAGTCTTTCTAAGTAACTGTTCTTAAACTTTATGCAAAAACATTTCAGTCAGTTACCGTAAGCATTATAAATGTATTGTTAGCAAAGATAATGAACATCTTGTTTTTTTTTTATTTCACTTAATATATTATCCTCTCTTAGTATTTTATTCCTTTATTTTGTTGTCTACCTTTTATTCTACAATAACAACAACATTACTTGAAAGATTGAAGGGAAATGCTTCTACATCTATAAATAAGAGGCCGACCACCCCTTTAAGACACTTTTGAGTTGAATGAGAATTGAATTGAATTGAATTGATTCAGAATTAATGAGAGTGTTTTTCTCCTAGGTTCTCATAAGGTTTAGGGTTTAAATTTTTTTTTATAAAAAATTAAATAAGAATGCGACTATTTACCATAGCCGCATTTATAAATCGCATTTACGAATGCGACTAAATAACTGCACTTGTAAATCTTCGATTTAAGAATGCGTGCTGATCAAGTGCGACTATATAACCGCCCTTGTAAATGTAAAATAGCCGCACTCATTTGGTCTGTCTGCACTAGTGAATAATTCTTTATTTTATAAAAACATATACACTTAATGTGGTTCACATATATAATTACTTTTTGTTGAGCACCATGATTCTCTAGTTTCTATATAGATTACTGTAGAACAAAACTTACATAATGTAATGCCTCATAATTGGTGTTTTTCTCTAATTAAATTTGGAGTTTTATTTCAATAACATACATTTTATTAAATGCATTACATATGGTATGTTGAAAGTGAAAAAAATTCTACACATGATTGAATAATATTAACACCACTTATTTTGTCTCTGTCCTATTTAAAGTCTATTTCAGTACTCCAAAAAAAGTAAAGAAACCAATAGCTAGGGATCAAACTTACAAGATTTTCTGTCAACTTGTCTTTTTCATCACTCGGTCGTTTATGCCATGCTCCATACCATATGATCTGATTACAGGACATGACTTTTGAACACAGTGCACAAAAAGAAAAGGAACAGTGAAGAAAGAAAAGAACACGTAGCAACGTATGTACCGTGTAACAATAATTTATGGTGATACATTCATTAAAGAAAGAAGAGTGTTCTTGCATTATTGCACATGAAATGAATAATCCTAATCTGAAATTTTCTACTGGGTTAGTCGTATTGGTTCCAGGAAAAACTTTTAACCAAATAATATCAGGATATGTACCAACTTCGCAGAAGAAAAGAAAAAAAAAATGAATTTCACAGGTTAATCAGCACAATTTCGAGTTTATAGAATTCAGAAAAGAAAAGAAAGAACAAAGTAGAGAGAATTGAGAAAGTATAAAATAAGAGAAAGAAAAGAAGAAGTTACCATATTTCCATGTATGCTCCTAAATATAGAGCTTTGTACACAACCAAGATTCTGAGTGAGTAAGGAAAAGTGTTGGAGTCCATGAACAAGATGCTCAACAATTACCACAGTTGGCTTGAAAACAAAGAAACTTATGTCCAAATCCTTGTTGTTAAAATCCACAGAGCATGTCTTCATCCTTTTCTGCACTACAAACACTGTCTGTGTTTCGTTGGAAAGAAAGCTACAAATACTTTTTTTGTCTGAAATTTGTCAAACATAAGTCGTGAAGAACAACATAGACTTAGAAAATAACAAAGGTTGCTTCCGAGAATTGTTCAAATTTTGAATTTTGAGGAGCTTGTTCCCTTGGCAATTTCCTTTTGCTTTGCCAGAAAACGACCTAATATATTTAAATAAAGGTGAGTTGGAACTTGGAATTTTACGTTCACAAATGTTTGACTCATTCATATGCTTACATTATTGTACCAAAACACAGGTTTTATTTAAGATGTTTTTAACATTCTTGCCATTCTTTATTGTTTTTCATTAGCGGTTAACTTTAATTTAAGGGTGCTCATGTAAAGAATAGAATCTGTTAAAGTTCCATTGTGTATTTAATTAAATTAAATATTCAAGAAAAAAATTGTTATCTGTATAATAATCTTATTCAAATTAAATAGAATTATCTCTTCTAATTTTATAGTGCAATTTTAGATTTATTGATATTTGATATATAACTTTTCTTGAAAATTGTAATTATTATTTTTTAAAACATATACTATCCAAGTCTATTTAGGTTATCTACTAAACAAAGCAAGTAAAAAATAGTAATTCATTTAGATATTCTACTCATTTTATACATTATTATTTTGTCATTCAAGTTAACCAACTTAATTAAAATGTGAGTGGTGAAATCAAGATTGATGGAATAATCATTATAAGAAAATCATAAAATAGAAACTAATTTAAAAAAATAAATAAATTACTATAATAATTAAATTAGAGACTATTTTAGAAACTAAAAAAATGATTTCTAAATTAGTTTCTATTATTATATCTAATTAACTACTAAAGTTTTTGTTACCGATTTAGAAACTTTGTTTATAAGATTTTTCGTTTCTAAAATTAGTTTTTATTTTATAATTTTTTTTTAGTAAATGTTGGATCTAGCATGACTGCAACTGTTAAAAAAAAAAGTATATTCTCAAACAATTTTTAATATTTCATAAAAAAATTACATACATTTAGCATTTAAAAAATAATTGAACATTTGATGAATTTAGTAATTAAGAAAAGAACGTAAATTATTGAAAGGGAAAGCGAAGCAGAAGAAAGTCCATGGAAAAGAAGAATCCGAAGACCATAAACAGCTTTCAAAGGAATGTAAAGTTGTAACACGTTGAGGACTTGTGAGCATGGTAGACCCGCACCAGGTTCTCACGTGTTAACGTCATGCATATGTTCACACGCTTGCCATCCAAATTCAGTCAACACGCATGCACATGTTCAAACATTTGTCCTTATCTCATGTTTCAAAGACCAAAAATTCAATCAAACCTATTTTATGAAAAAAATAATTATGGGGTTTAATAATTAAAAGCATTAAATGAAATCAAAGTTATAACCCCTTCTTTTACATTGAGAGTAAAAGTGGAACTTGAGTTATGTTACGTTCATAACTGATGATGAAAAATTTAGAAGTTTGAGATTATCTTTATCAATAAGATATGATTGGAGAAAGATATAATTTTATAGAGAAACTCATTTGTTTTTTATTAGTTTCAATATAAAAATAAGAATAAAAAAAATTGAAAAAAAACAATGAGTCAAACTTGATAAATGCGTGGAGATTTATTAAATTTGAGAAAACTTCTCTCAATATAAGAACCAACTTAAGAGAAGAGAAATTTTGAAACTTTCAAATATGAAGTCATATAAAGGTTTTCATTTAATATTGAGAAGTGAGTTAAAAATGGAGAAGACTCCCTTTTATGAGGAACTCACTCTATAAGTGGGATGGACAAGAAAATTGAATTAACTTTGCTAATCCGTCCAAAATTAACTCCATTAACATGATTAACACTTGATAATTCTTTGAAATTAGAGAGTGCACATGGATAGTTCCTTGAATTTAGAGAAATATAATGATTATATTTGAAAAAGTAATTATGGCATGAAGAGAAATCACATGAGTAACACGAGACACCATTGGATATAAGAAGACTCTTGAAAGTTTGAAGGGTCAAGTAGAAGAGTCAAATTACTCTATGTACACACTTCTAACTCTTTAGAATTCGTTCAAGGTTCCCTACCTAAAGTTCCAAACATCAAGTTGTAGTTTTTCTCAAGTTCCTCTAAAACCTAAGAAAATAGTCATATAGAATATCTAATTTCACCTTCTAAATTGGAGTCTTCCTCTAGTTAATCTTCCTTATAATATAACTTTTATCTTAACTTTTACCTTTTCTTCTTTGTCACACTTCTTATTTTTATTTCTTTTTATCTCCTTTTGTCTTTCTTCAACTTATTATCTTATCAAGTTAGACATTTTGTTTTAATCCAGTTTTTCTTTAAGTGTTATGTTAGATTTATTTTATTGTAATTTTATCCATTAAATTTAATTTATTTTAATGATAAACATATTAAATGCTTTAACCTTAAGTTCTAAACACATTCAGCTTATTACATCTACAAATTCATTGATGCCAAATTGAGAGTAATTATCAACATGTTCCCTTACTATGACCTCACTACAAAAATTGACAATGATATTGAAATGTCTCCACCGTCTAAATTCACATGTTTATATAAGGACTAAATAGGTTTTTCAATTTTATCCAACTATTCTAAACTATTTTAATTTAGTTTATTTTAAAAAATAAGTAATTGTAATTTCTTATGTCAAATTCACGATGGTAAAGTGATATATGAGGATTAATAAGAATGTACGTATCTGTTTCATCCTCATTTCTATATCCATCTCAATACACATTCTCATCCTCATATTTATTTTAAATTATTAAATCACTTTAATTTAATTTATTAAATGATCTAAAAATTTATATAAACTTTTATTTGGTCATATTTATTTTAAATTACTAAACCACTTTTAATTTATTAAATAATCTAAAAATTTATATAAACTTTTATTTGATCTTTATTTTCGTAATTTATTTTTAAGTCATACATTTAATCATTTTTATTTTATTTTTATAGTTGATATATATCCAATTGTTATTTGATAATTTTATTTATACAATCATAATTTCATTTTTAATATTTAACACTGGAAAAAGATATTGGATACTTATAATGTTATGATTTTTTACTGTGATTTTTATTTTTTATAAAAAAATATTTAATTAATGTTTTAATTAAGGAGACAATGTACCTTTAGAAATAGAGACGGAAATGGAGAGGGATTTTTATTTGAGACATAAAGAGCACTTCTTTCTATTTAACCATACTGAATTACTGTCTACTTTGTTTTTAGCATCCAGATACAACTTTAAAAAAATTAATTAGAGAAATAGGAAATCATCACCACAGGTCATTGTTCTTTCTCTTGTATATAACTAAAAATCTCTTATATTTTGGGTACAAACATTCATGGGGGCATCATAATCTTAAAAAATTATCAGTTTTCTTCAATCTAACTGAGATCAACAGTATGGTAATATACGAGAATCAATTTTCATTGAAAAAGAAAAAATATCCATAGGTAAAGGTCTTTGGGGAGGAGGCATTTTTCCCTGCTTCCTCCAATATATATCACTGTAACTTTAGGTTATTTCACACATATAAAGAAGAAGAATAAGTATACCATTTTTAAAAATAATTTTACTAAAATAGTTCCACTTTTCGATAAATGCATTACTTCGACTGAATACAAAGTAATTAATTTGAAGAAAAATTAGGAAGAAACAAAGTTTAAAATAGAAGTTATCAATGATAGATCACTTTTTGAAACAATCTTAGTAAAAAGTCAAATAACTTCCGATCAAAAACAGGTAAGGATCCCGGAACAATATTGCTTGCAGCAGCCATGTTGCACCTTGATCTTTCTACGACTTTCTTTACACTGTTGCGATCTCAGAGACTCATCTACACATATTCTTAATCTCCAAGAACTCCACTCAATATATAATGGTGAAAAACAATGAAGAAGAATCACTCATAAGTCACAATTCTCACAGAAAATTCTCAAGAAGTCCCCTCGATAACTGCCAACAATATTTGCTCTCTCTTAATCCTCACAGACTTAGATTCGAATAAACTTTGATAACATGTTAACAATCCCTTACAATAAAAAAGAATTGTATACTTGATCGAATGTGTGTTACAGAAAACTAAATGACAGACAGCCTTGTTTACATAGTTAGTAACAAACATTTAAACTTTGAATTTTCAACATATTTATCAATGCTACTTTTTATGAGACTTGGATTTAAGTTTGTGAGTATTACCTAACTAAAATTTTATAGGCACTCTCAAGCCGTCGTGAGCAAGTTGCACCGATAGTCCTTCCCTAAGAACAATTATAGAAGAATCAACAGTGTAATATGCCAATATCCACAAAGTAAAAAATACAGAGGTAAATAGTTAGACAAAATTCACAGGGTATTGTTAATGAGTGTTATGAATCAAAATATCACCAATTACATTTTTATTAGTTTCTTTTGCAATTTTGACAAATGGAAAGAAGTATACTACCTTTTGGACCACTCCATTAAAAACTCATTGTCCTTGTAGTAATCAAACTCGTGACTCATTCCAATCAATAAGGTTTGCTTTGGACACAACCTCTTCACAGTTTCAAGGGCCTGTCAAATTACAAACAGTGACATTTCTCCATCGGGGACATAATTAGCATTAGGTGCGTCAAAATGACCTCAAACCCGTGAGTCAGTTTGGCTCACCACGGGTTCGAAACGAGAAATTTAAATATGAACTAAATTGAACCAAACTCACTTGACACGTAGGTTAAACCATGGGTTGAAGGTGGGTTGACCCATAACCTACCAACAACAATCTTTATAAGTTTTTCATTATAATTATTAACTACTTTTAATTATGTAGGTTGACATTTAGTTTTTTTAACACTAGAATGTTTTTCAATGGTATTTGAATGATTTAGATGCTTAATTTATTTGTTTGCCTAATTATATTATATAAGTTAACACTTTGATTTTCACTTACTTTCTTTAAATGATCACTTTTCAATTGTGGTTAATGTTTAATGAAATAAGTGAACATCTTGATTGTACAACTATAAACCGGTGGATTGAACCAATCTGCTTTGATTGTACTACAATAAATATATGAAACAAATTGTGAGAGCAAAATATGCTCAAATGAGCCAACCCACCAACCTGAGGTGGGTCGAGCCAGATTAAAAATTAAAGTGAGTCAGGTTAAGTTGACTCGCAGTGGTGAGTCAACCTGTGTAAGCTGGGTTTACTCTCTTTGGCACCCCTAATTGGCATTAAGTGAAATTTCCCAACAAATATGAGCCACAGTCCAAGCATTTATGTAGGCGATGTAAGACTTCCCAACATACCCCTCCACAGATGTCTACCGAAATAGGTGAGTATTAGAATTGACAATTAGCAACATGAGTTATACACTGTGATACCATGTCAGATTTCATCTTAAACTCAATTAACATTAAGTAATGTTGTCCAACAAATATATCATCCGCACTCCAAAAATTGAGACAGACAATGTGAGACTTCTCGACAATAACAAGTCTAGACATAATTTTTGTTTAAAAAGCAAAACTAACCTGTGGAAGGCAAAAGTGAAAATTGTCTGATCCAGTCTGTGGTAACATAAAGAGGAATTATCAAGAACAAAACTATTATCATTGAGAAAATGAAGAGAAAAGAAAAGTGAAAATATGAAATGGAAAAATATGTATCATAAAAGGCAAGACAGTACAATCAATCAAATAAGGTGAAGCTTCACAATCATGCTTACTTGCCAATATTAAAATATGAATCACAAAACAAGTCCAAATGAAGTCAACCAGATGAGCATTTTTGAGAAAATTACAGAAAAGGAAATCCTGACATTTTTTATCAAGAAGGAACTAGCAATTTGATGGACCAAATCTGATGTGAGGAATCAGTTGCTTGATCCATGCCCAATTTGGTCCACTATATGAGGAGTATATTCTAGGAGGAAGAAGCCTCAATCAGCCAGCAATGCATTTAGACAGGTGATGATAATTCTGGTAGTAGTGTCTAGAAGAGGATAACTGAAGTAGGAGATGAGACTTACACGAGGAGCATTCAGTCAATGAACTTGTGCAATGTTGGTAGTCAGTGCCTTTAGAAGGACTACCAATGGACTGATAGAGGGTTTTGACCAACAAGAAAATCGAACAAAGTGTTGTAAACTAAAAACTACCAAAACATTGGCTCGCAAGATGATAACATGATAGGAACATAGTATTATTGGATGCCTAAGTCTCATATCGATCAATATAAGATGTTTGATAGAATATTTAAGTGTTTGATTCTAATCCCATAATATCTAGCTTATAAGGGTGGGTTCCCAATTGTTTGTGCTCATCATGTACCCATTATTTCATTCTTGAATAATACATCCTTTCAGTAGTTTTTCCTTCTCTCTTAGCAACTCACATTCCAGTTTTAACACTTTGTTATCCATATGTTTTAAACAAGAGTTCTATTTCTTTGCATTTCTCTCTTAAAGCATTTTCCCTCCATGAATCTAAAGGCGATATAATAGCAATGATAAGGATCAAAATCAAGTTCGTCCAAAGATATAAGGACTAAAAACACATTTTTCCAAAATTTTAATTGTTACACCCATGGATTTTATGTTACTGAAAAAAATTAACAATACATAGAAACAGAACTTTATTTTCAAAATTATGGAAATCCTCAAGCAATCACAAATTTCAATGCATTTAGTCCAGTAAATATGTGTTTAGTAATATATTAAAATTAACAACAGATAGAAACAAGATTTATTTTCAAATTATGGAAATCCTCAAGCGATCACAAATTTCAATGCATTTAGTCCAGTAAATAGGTGTTTAGTAATATATTAATGTTCTTCATAGATCAAGCTATTATACTAGTGAATAAGATGTTTTGCTTGTCTTATATTAGAAAATAAATGGAAAAGTTTAATCTAGGAAAAAAGGCAGCTAAAACTTTTGTAGAACAACTTTTACACTACAAACCAAGACAGACTGAGAGATCAACAACAATTGAAAATGCAAGCTCTGACCTTTCTTATTGAATCCAAAATAAGAAGATCCAACTGTCCAGCCCCATTTTTTGAAATTACTGTAGAAAAATGACATTTTGCTGTCAGAAAGCATACATCAGCATAGAGTTTTATAATGATTTATAAATGCTCCAAAAACTTCTAGATGTGCCAGCTGCCTTCTAATTGTTTCAATGAGGAGATAAGGCTAAAAAATTCAAGGTATTTAGCAGCTCTATGGCTTTGTTTATCATTCAGTAAATAAACTTACTGCTTATCATCATAAAGACATTGAGGCTAATTTTTTAGCTTTGGAAACTAAATTCTAGCTGATCTTTGATGAGATGTATAAACCATATTGAAATACTTTATTTACACAGTAATTGTTTGGTATTTTCTTTAACCTTTTAGTTAGGATCACACTTTCCCTCTAATAGAGAACATTGGGTATAGAAGGTAGAAATAGTTGGTGATAAAGAGAACATTAAGTTCCTCGATGAAGGAGAGCAGAAGCTTCCTCATCAATGAATAGCAGGGTAATAATGATCATAAAAGAATACAAATTAAGGTATTCCTCAGTAGTCTTTAAAGGAATGTTAGAAAAGCTTTTAGCTTCTCATTTCAAACTAATTAACAGACAGATAAATAATAACTCATCTCATTGCACATGAATGATCCAACTTCAAAATTTGGTGAAAGAGAAGAAAACAAGCAATGTTTTCTTTCACACTGGAAAAGTAAATGTAATAGCATAAAATGACCTATATACCAAGTAATGTTTTTCTTTTGAGAGATTGGACTAATGAAGTAGCGCATATGTCCAAGGAGGAAGAAATGCCATCAAAACTCACCATACTCTGTACTAGCTGGAATCCGTGAAACATCAGAAATATAAGCCACCCTATCTTTAGTACCAAAAAGGAAACCCAGACAGATATAATCCTCTCCATGCATAACCTACATCCAGAAATGTAGTGCTTTAGTCCATATAACGTAGAAGTGGTATTTTGCATTCCTACCATCAATGACAAATTTCGATGTGATTAACTGGCAAAGGGGTCAGTTTTAAGCCTGATGCAAAAAATGGTTGATTACAATCTTCAGCAATTATGTTCCAGCAAAACTGAGATACCCTTCGTATTTCTTGCCCTTCTTTCTGTTTTTTCCGGACCAAATAAGGAAAGACCTTTTCCATTCTGTTGCAAATGAGCAAACAAGAAATCAACTATGTAGAACAAAATGAATCCATAAAATCAAGTGAAAGGGGAATAATGCTGACATAAGATTTGTACTGCAATCAGAAATATTTTCAAAGACAAAAAACTGTTTATCAATATCCTGTAACAAAACTAGAAGTGCATCGTGCTTCCTTAGAGCTCTTACTTTCTCACAGTAAAGCAAAATATAATTTCACGTCACCAATGTTCCTACTTGGGTGTTTAGTAAGCCAATTTTCTCACAAACCTGGGATATTTGACCAGCTCACATCAAAGAAAAAGAGAAAGTTACTGGAGTTTACCTATCCATTGAGCGCTGAGCTAAGTAAACTGGGGTGGGATCAATATCATTTGTGGGACTAAATGGCTGCACAGCACGTATATCATCCAAGCCAAGGATTGCATCAGCATGGTCATGAGTCAAAACAATCTGCAATTCAAGCAAGAGATAACTAATGTATTACACTAGGGAACTATGACCAAGTCAAGCTCCATCTGCAACAAAATAAGGCACCTGACTGAACACATACAAAGTTAGATTCGTATTGAATCTGAAATTTGAAAAGTTTGACCAAAAATAAGTATAGTAACCAAAGAAGGGAAGTTGAGTGACTGACAGAATCTACTCTGGGAATGCGATGGAAAACAAACCACCTAAGTGCAGCCTCCCTGAAGGTCTTGCCAGCATCAATTAATATATATTTGTGAGTGGCATCGGTTTGAGAGTAATATTTGATTAACATAGAGGAATTGCACCTGCAATGCAAAGCCAAGTCCATAATACATATAATGAAAGAGCTGGATTCAGTCTCTAGAATTGAGCTTAATTTCTACGAATTGTTACTGTGAAAAGTTGTACCCCATCTACCAATCAGTAATCAAGGTTGAGATAGCTAAGAATTTATGGTAAAGTCAACATATTTATTATGATTGAATGAAGAGTAATAGCAATAATTGAGAGTGAAGAAGTGAGGTACCTGTAGTTAGGGTTGGAGTGAGGTGGGAGAGAGAGGAATTGAGTGCAAACAGAGCACGGAGGATCTGAAGGTTCAATGAGGCAACGCAAGGAGGGGACCGATCCCGAAGTTCCCGTTCCCAGAAATATCAATGCCGATTCCATTTCCATCGCCATTTCCCACAAGCGAATGCAAATGGAAAAATGGAAAGTTTGGACAAGAAATACTCCTCCACCTTCCTAAGCTTTCTGCTTTTCCACTAAGAATTACAATCAAAATGGAAAGAGATTTTGGTACGTTGACCAAACTCATGAACAAGTGAGATTGAAGTAAGAGAAACTTGGGAACTTCATTATCTTCTAATAAAAAATTTAGGAGGGAAATAATAGAAAAGAAAAAAAATCATAACTTTCTAGACTATATTATGAAATACTTCATTTAAAGTAATTTTTAAAATTATAAAGTAAAGTTTAAATAAAATTTAAAAGATAACGAAAATAAATCTATTATAACAAACACACTCAAAAAAAATATGTTCTACCGTTTGGAACATTCTAAGAACTCTTGATCACAGAAGAGCATATACATTAGAAACATTCTAGGAACTCAATTAAAGAAACTTCACAACAGAAGCAAATCACATGATAATTTTCGACAACACAACCTTTTTGGATTTGTAAGCACCCTTTGGCAGTTCAAAATAACTCAAATGTTCTTAATGATTTCGCTTTTCAGAGTAGTATTAGGTGTGTGAAAGAGGAATCAAATGTTTTATTTATAGAGTTCAATAAACATTGAAAACTCATTGAAATGTATTTAGTCAATTATTTTAAGTTGATAATTTATTATTTTCAATAAAATTTTGAAAAAAAATTAGAACGATTTTTGTTTTAATCGATTATGTCTCATATTAATTGATTACTTTAATTTTGTATTTAATTTAGAAAACAAAGTTAATTGATTACACAAGACTTTAATCGGTTAATTTCTAAGAACACTTGAAAACACATAATTCTTGTTTTAATCAGATAACAAAATAGATAATCAATTATCCTATTCTCTATTCTGAAACATCTTAAGAATAGTTTAATTGATTATTTAAAACTTTAATAATTTAACATAGTCATAAAACCTTTTTCACATGTTTTTCACTTTTCAAAACAACATTTCTTTTAATGCAGGTTGTGTATGTAGTGAAAGCTAAAACCACCAATACATTTTGAACATCATCATTAAAACAACTTCATCTGAGGCTTGATATTGCTCTTAAAGTCTAAATTTTTAAATGTTATCATTGAATTTCTATTATAATTGATTATATATAATCTTTGCTTAAGGATGGCAAAGCGGCCCGATCCGCACTTGGCCTGCAAAATGCGGATCGGGTTGGTCTGCCCCGCGTAATGAACGCATGCTCAATTCTCTGTCTCGTCCCACATAAGGGTTAGCCCGCGTTCATTTTTTTTTTAAGAAATTCAATGAAAATGTGTTTTTACTTTTTGCTTTTGAAAAATTGTCAAATTGAACCCATATTTGATATTATCAAACATCAATAATTTTTTCTTCCATTTCAAACATAGTCAAACATCAATAATTCAATTAAGGTAAAAATCAAATATCAATATTCTTTCATTTAAAAAACATTAAAAATAGCTAATTCAAAAACATTAAACATAAACACCACTACAATAAGCATAGTTAACTCAAAAACATTAATATTCTTCTATTTCAATAACATTGGATCCAGCCTTAGACGAACTTTCATCCAATTTTTCATAATTAATTTTTTTCCATCATCTGCATACATTAAAACAATGACAATGAATTAATTATTTTTTCATAAAAAATAAGATCAATTAGAAAGAAACCTGAAGTGTGCAGTGTTGGAATGAATGGAAAAGAAAAACCTATTTTTTTTTTCAATTCAACTAGTCACTGCCAAGTTAACACACAAACCTTTTTTTTAGGCCAGCGGACCACCCCGTCTCGCTCCGCTGTTGGCCTGCGCGAGTTGCGGTTTTTTCGGAGCGGATTAATGCGGGTCAGCGGGTTGAAAAACTTAATCCACCCCGCATTTTTTACTAGTGGATCGTGACCCAGCCCGTATGGCCCATCCGTTTTGTCATCACTATGTTTGCTTATGATTGTAAATTAGAGTAAATAAAGAATTAAAAAATAAATAAATTCAAACTTTATTATTTAGTTTGTTATAAGTATCGGAGCGAAAAAAATAAAATAAGAAAAAAGAAAACATTGTTCTTCATCTTCGTTTTCAATCCCCCTTTAAATAAACATTAGCTTTACACATGTTAAACTCCCCCATTAGCTTTACATCCATATAAACTTAATCTTTTCTCTTCTTTAAGGACCATCGAAAGATGACCTTAGTCTAACTCTTCTTTATCTCACTAAAGCTGATGAAACGACCCGATAGAAATTGAGTTTGTGGGAACATCAACATAACCTAAGCAACGTTGTTCATGGTCGGTTTGGAAGCTCTCTTGGGTGCCAAGGAGATTCTAGAAAGATTGGTGAGGGAAGAGATAAAACAGAGAATGCAAATAGACAAAAGCAAAAATCTTCAAATTCCACATCAGCATGAAAGTAGTGGAAGGCAACCATAAAAAGGAATATGAATTAAATATAAATATATTTCAAACACATTGAAATAAGCAACCATTTCTTTAATTTATTTTAGTAAATAACTTCTATCTCGATACTTAACCCTTTCATGTGTTTCTCAACACATTTTCGTTAAATAATATAACCATTTCTTTTACAAATATTTATTTAACCTATAACTTTACCCTCACAAACATACTAACACAAGTCATGATGTAGTAGTCCCACATTTCTCTTAATACTTTTTCTAAAATTACTAAAAAAATAAAATTAGGAGTGTGTGTTGGAGATCCACATCAACTAGCTCTAGTCTTACATTATATATAAGTGAATGCAAACCTTAACCCTATGAGCCGATTTTATAGGATGGAGTTAGACTTAAAGTTCATAAATTTAGTAATTTTTTTATTATTGACTAAGAATTATGTATACAACTCATGTAGATATAGTTTTTAAATATAGTCTTTTCTTTCCAATTATGAAACAACAAGGTTTAAATTGATATGATTTAATCTGGTGAAAAAGTAAAAAAAAAAAACAAAATCATTGAGTTCAGCCCTTAAGCGAACACAAACTATTTCTTGTTGGCTTTGCATAGGAAAAGTAAAAACAGCTTCATCATGTGGTGTGTGCAAAATAGCAAAAGCGATTATCTGAAATCATTAGTCTTCCACACCTTTCCGTTCTTCCATGTTCTTCTCCTTGGATTTATCTTCTTTTTAGTTGAAACTAGAACGTAATCAAAGTAGCTAGCAGAATGGCAAACCAAACATTTGGGGTAGGATCTGTGAAATTATCTCTTCAAAACAGTACACTCCACCACCTAACATTCAACGTTAGTACAAATGTTCACGCATGCCATTCTTGTTATTTCAATCACCAAAAGCTACACCTAAATCATGACCCATTTCTGTCTTCTCATTTGAGATTGGAAAGAGAACATGCTGATTCCCAAAGCACCTGCTAATTTATATAAACTAAAACACAGATTTCTTCTATATATTTCTATGTTTAATCTTCTCCTCTTAGCTCAGATACGGTGGCATGAAAGTGAAGATGGTCCTGCATCACATGTTCTACCATTGTCAATAATTGTTGAGTATGAATTCAAGACCAATTGGGTTGGGATGACTAGACACCATGTTTAGTGAGTGAGCTTAATGATTGTACACAGTTGGAGCGCATGTGAACATTGTTCTATGGGTTTAAGTGGAAAATTGTTGGGTATGAAGTCATGATCAATTGGGTTGGACTGACTAGACATCATGTTTAGTGAGTGAGCTTAATTATTGTGCAACAGAACAATGTTCACCTAATAGTTGCCCGTGTGGATGTAGGTTGCAGTTGGCGACCGAACCACGTTAAATCTTGTATTTATTTTTCTGCAATTGATTCGTGATTGTGTGTTGTTTCCGCGTGCGTTTTTCTCATCAATAACTTTCCTCAAGCTAATCGTTTGAGGGATCTTTACCACCTTAGAATGTTGCTCATTGCTTAATCTTCTTGCAAGAAGACAAGAAGAATATGTGATCTTAGAGCATGTGCTTTATAAATTATTAGGTGTGGATTTTACAGGCACACAGTTTCAGCACTGCTACTTCTACCGACTCAATTTATTCCATTTTAAAGAGTTTTAAGAAGTTTTGAATTGTTAATAAAATTATGACTTTTTTAAGGTTTTATGACCATTATGAGGTCTTTTTTTTATTATTTTTACCAAAATGGGATCGTTATAAAAAAAAGTACAAATATGGGACAAGTCGTGCCAACTTGGCACGACTTTGCCATGTCAGCCTGAAGTTGTGTCAACTTGGCACGACTTCTGCCACGTCAACCTGAAGTCGTGCTAAGTTGGCACGACTTTGTCCACATCAAATTTTTTAAATTTTTTTTTTAAATAAATATATTATAATTATTTAATTATAATTAAAATTATAAGTTATGTAATATTTGAAATTAATTTGATAAATAATTTTTCTATGAAGGTCTAAATACTTATGTAAAGAAAATGAGAAAATTAATAATCAAACTTGAAATTGAATTTTATTATCAAGCTTGTTTGTGCGGACAATTACTTTTATTGTGATATTCGGTTCTGCAATATGAACATTTTTTTTGTTTTTCATATTTTTTATTAATCTAATAACCAAATTAATATATTACATTATCGTCAAACATGATCCATACACAATTATTCATTTTTTTTATTGCTTAAAACTAGCACCCTTAGAAAATTATGTATCAAATTAATTTTAAACATTACATAACTTACTAGTCAATATCTAAATAAGAAAATTTAAAAAATAAATAAATAAATTAATTAAATATATATATATATATATATATATATATATATATATATGACGTGGACAAAGTCGTGCCAAATTGACACGACTTCAGAGGTTGACGTGGCAGAAGTCGTGCCAACTTAGCACGACTTCAGGCTGACGTGACAAAGTCGTGCCAACTTGGCACGACTTCTGCATATAAAGTCGTGCCAACTTGACACGACTTGCCCATATTTATAATTTTTTTGAAAACAACTCCATTTTGGTAAAAATGAAAAAAAACTCCATGATGGTCATAAAACCCTTTTTTAAATTATATTTCACACTTTTAAGATGTGAAATTACTTATCAAATATCTAAATTAATTTTATTAATGATTTTTATTTTCTTAAATTGTAAGGCGGATTTTTTTTTTAAATATAATAGGACTATAGGCCTTGAGAATTAAATGAACGAAGAGATCAATCGGGAGAATGAATCAGTGAAGAATTAATGAGCCTTTTATAAATTAAGAAGAAGAAAATTATACTAAATGGAATCAGGAGCTTTCAAGAAAAATAATAATTACCCTTTTAATAAAGAAAAGTCTTATTTTCACGTAACCTAAAATTAACCTCACCTTAAGGTTTTATATAAAACTAACTCTGATGTAATTGAACGTCTTAAAATGAATATAAAACTAACTCTAATGTAATTGAATGTCTTATTACGGCTAAAATGATTTTTTAACATACATACAAGTAATATATAGAAAGCTAAATTTTTTACATTGATAATTAATGAATCAATTAGAAAAATCACTTTTTTTTATGTTAGTTGAAAAGATCTATTACATAAAGGTCTAGAAGGAGATCATATTAGAATTATTTTTAACAATTAATTATGTCAATTGTAATCTTAATTAAAAAATTAAAGCTATAAAGACAATCTAACTGTTGCATATCCCAATCTAACTCTTGCATAGCCCTTCTAGAATGATGAAAATCATCTAACCATAAAATCTTTCTCCAAAAAGGTAGAAGAAGATGAAACCTCAAGAAAGAAGACTCCACATTCTTCCTTCTTAATCCTCTACAATTGTAAAGGTGTACTTTATTCTTTGTATCTTGTAGGATTTTGTGGAAGCATAAGTGAGTTTCCACTAGGCCTCAACTGGGTCTTGATTTGGACTTGAAAAACTATCCAAAAATCCTATAAAACATAGAGAATAATTTAGCCAAGTACATGCACATGAAGGGAGAAGAAGGCTTGAAGCATGGAAGTCCCACATCACTTGAGAGAGGAGTGTTACACTTCAACTCTTGGACGTCGCTTTTGCTCTTTTTTAGTCCCACATCTCTTGGTCAAGAGGTTTATGCATATATAAATAAGACTCATTGCCTCTTGTAACACTCACCCTTTGATTGAATGATAGTTGAATTAACATTATGCATTCTTCTTGTTCTCTTATCTCACACATGGGAGTAATACTCTCATATATCCTTAAGGATCATTCCTTGGTAGAGAAATCTGACTCTCTCAAAACATTTAGAAAATATTTAAGAATTTTCATTCATCTTTCGCTTCTTAGGAGAAAGTGTTTTCCATCATTTGGCACCAGAGCTAGGCATGAAGGTTTTCAATAGATAAGTCATCCTTTCTTTCTTTCTTGTCTTAGGTTTAAGTCTTATTCATATTTCATTTAGTTTAGGTTAGTTTACTTTCTTTATATGTTTTATGCCTTATTTTGTTCTTAATTGATTCAATTACTTGTTCCAATTGTCTTGAATCAATTGCAGGAAACTCTATAACATGTTTTTGCTTATTTATTTTCTTATAGTTTGAATTCAGTCCTTTGCATGATTACTTACCTTAGCTTTAATTTTCTTAATCCTCTAAGTTGGTTATAGTCTTGTTTAGTCCATTTATATGTTATGTTCATAATTCCATTAAAAAGTAGTAGTTAAATGATGTGAGTTGATTTTAGGATTGCACATTTCATGGTGATACTTTGTTTATGAGTTCTTGTTTTAGACAGAATATGGTGAGAAACCTAAAGAAGATTCTCACTGGACACGAACATAACCAAATGGTTAAGTAAGTGTGGAGGTTCACTTCTAGAGGGCAAAGAGAAAAACACAACTATGGTGATTATGATGATGAAGGTGTAGAATTTAAAGAACTTAAAGAAAAAGAACACAAGATAAAAACTGAATAAGGAAAGAAGAAAAGAAATGGAAATGGCGCAATGGAACAAAAAAGAAAAGATGAGAGTTAGAAAAAGTTTATGTAGGGAGGTGATTAATCACGCCACTTGGATGATGGACTACTCCAAGATGAGTGGTGAAGAGCCGCCACTTGAGGTGTTGTGCACTCTAGATAAGACCCAAGGATAAGAGACTCAACTCACTAAACACTCTGACAAAGTTTCTTTTCTATTTCAAAAATTCAACATATGATTTACAAGAGGGGAGACACCAAATTTATAGATATGAGTGCCTTGGAGAGGAAGAAAGGAAGGGTAGAGGTGTAAATGACTAAAAGCTTCTAGAAACTAGGTCAATAGAAAATGTGTTTCTTCCATTAGCACAACATCACATAAAACTTCATCTTTATATTTTCCTATGGAAAAAGTTACGAGGACTTGTTTATTAACCATAATTTCACCCTCTTCACTAAGCCATTATAGTTTAAAGGGCTTTATATGAGAGATAGTGGCTAATCCAAGCTTTTCCACTACTCTTGTACCTGCCACATTAGCACAACTACCCCTATCTATGACCATGGAACATAACTTTTTGTTGATAAGGCATCGAGTGTGAAAATATTTTCTCTTTGAGTTTCATCAAAAGGTTTTTGAATAGTATCCAACATCACCTTACCACCAATAAGTCACCTTCACAAGGTATCTCACATTCATCTTCATTAGGGGTTTTGGAAGGGGTAGGGAAGGTAGACCTGGAAGATTAGGAACTATGCTCACTCACTACTACCCCCCTTTGACCATCATTGTTCTTTTGGTTGGACAATTGACAGCTATGTGCCCAAAATCTAAACATTTGAAACATTTTCTACTTGAAGTTTTGGTGGGTGACTTAGGGGTAAAGGTGGAAGGTTTTTCTTTAGAAACTCTATGGTGAGAAGGGGTTTCTTTTGAGAAATTGGAAGGATAAGTTTTTGTAGAAATTTTGTTTTTAACCTTCCATGGAGATTTGTAGAAGACATCATTATGAGTATTTTTGAAAGTTGTTTTCTTCAAAATTTGAGATTCCACCTACAATATAACTATACAATATCTTGAATTTCTCTCCTCCAACCACTTACAAACCTAGCTATCTTTGACTCCTCACTATCATGCATATTAATCTTAGTCAAAGTAGTATCCAAGTCTTTAAAGTATTCATCTACCGTTCTAGATCCTTAATGAAGCAGTTGGAGCTTCAACAAGAGTTCCTTCCTATAATGAGGAGGAACAAACCGCACGCATGCATTCTTTCAAATCCTACCAAGAGACTACGACTGACCTCTTGTTCAAACCAATGTCCATTACAATTTGATGCCACCACTGCATGGCATAATCTAAAATTTCTAGGAAGCTAACTTAAGAATTCTAGGAGACTCGACTCACTAAACACTATGACAAAGTTTCTTTTCTATTTCAAAATTCAATGTATGATTTATAAGAGTGGAGACACCCTATTTATAGATATGAGTGCATTGGAGAGGAAGAGAGGAAGGGTAGGGGTGTAAATGACTGAAAGCTTCTAGAAATTAGGTCAAATGTGAGCACATGGGGAAAGTCTTCTAAAATCTAGGTCAAAGGTGAGCACATGGAAGAGTTTCTAGAAGCTAGGCTAAGGTGGGCTTTGGCACAAGCCCATTTTACTAAGTACACCCTCTTCTAGTTTATTTTTCTAATTGAAGCTCAAAGTGAGCCCAATTTATTTACTTAACTTTTCTTGTAAGAAGACTAGAATGAAGAACAATTGATATTTTGGTTCATGTCTGGTTCTCCCTCTACTCAGACTCTTCTGAGATTTGGTGAGACCTTGTCTTTTATGTTGAGATGAATGACCTAGTTGTGAAGAGTTTGTGGTGTCTTTAGTCATTTGTTTATCGAGTTGGTTTGTATCATCAAATGTTTGCAAAACTAAAAAGTGAGGTCCTACATTTGCCTTTTTATATATTAACACTATCAATATGGATATGTCCTGATGATAGACACTTATTGAAATGAAGCATCTCTTGTGATTTGTTTTCCTTTTGTTCATTGTTTTTGTTCAAATTATCAGTGACTTTTCTTTGATTGATGAGTTAACATTCACTACTACAAAAATAGAAAAACAATAACGATTTATTATGATGATTGTAGTTCACCCATCATAAAAAGTGGGATGATGAAATTTTTATAATAAACATCAAACTGACATAGTAAGTAACTTATAATGATGGTTCTAAATTGAACCGACATAGTAACTATTTATTATGTCAGTTGAAATTAAAACTGACATAATAAATACTTATTATGTTGGTTCAATTTAGAACCATAATTTTAAGTTACTTACTATGTTCGTTTTAATTCAATTGATCTAATAAATATTTCTAACTTTTTGCACCCATTTTTCCAAAATTTTACACTCTCCTATCTTCTATCTTTTCCAATAATAAACTCTCCTCTTCAAATCATAAAATTCAGTGGTCGTCATTTGTTTCTTTGTGTTAGCTTGATTCTTCGTGTTCATGGTGACTCCTTGGTTGTGGTTGTGATTCGTGTTCGTCGTTTTCATCACTCAACTTTGTGCATTTTGTCATGTCTTTTTTCTTGTGTCCTTCCTCTTGACATCACTGTTGGGGCTCATTCTCCTTCTATTTTATGAGACTACCTTGGGGAGAGCACCATAGGTGGTTTGAATATGAAGTCAAAAGTAATACTTGAAACTTTTCTAAGATTCCAATTTTTGGTTTTGGTAAACACTTGCAAGGATTCAATCTTTGTCTATCTTGATTATGTTTTGGGTTGTTGGTTATTAGTTGATAGCACCATTCATCAAGATCAAAATCAATTGTTGTTTTTAAATGTGAAAGTTTCTTTATATATATAACAAAATAGAACAGTAGATCATATAGTTATTTTCTTAATGTTCTGAACAACAAATATCAACTTAGATTGATTTCATTCTACATTTTTTTTAACATTGAGATTAATTTGTAACATTATTTCGTATTAGATTCTTTAACTCATAAGCTAATTTTAACTTATAGATATTATCTCCTTTCTTATTATTTCTCTCCTAGAAGTGTTTATGAATAAATTTTCTTCAAACATATCTTTACTCTTATTTAATTGGATGTGGTTTGTAAGTTTGTTCTAAACAAGACAAATGTTGGTCCCCTTGCTTGTAGGAATTGATGGTCATGCTGCTTTAGAAGATCCAATTGAGGAAGAGACCATATCAGAAGTAACACAACACTACAAGAAAATCATAAAATAGAAACCAATTTTTAGAGACCAAAATAATTAGTTGCAATAGTAACTAAATTAGAGACCATTTTAGAAACTAAAAGGAAAATTGGTTTTTAAACTAGTTTTTATTATTGTTAAATAATTTCTAAATTGGTATCTAATTAGCAACCAAAGTTTTAGAGACTAAATAATTGGTAGTTAAAACCTTGGTTGCTAATTAAATACCAATTTAGAAACTATTTAACAATAATAGAAACTAATTTAGAAACCAATTTTTTTTTTTGTAGTTTCTAAAATGGTATATAATTTAATTACTATTGTAACTAATTATTTTGATATCTAAAAATTGGTTTCTATTTTATAATTTTCTTGTAGTGAAAGCAAAGGATTTGCTAAAAGATTTGTGCATTGCAGTGTAGTTAGCCTACTCCTTTTGCTTGCTTGTGTTTGTTTTTTCAATCTTCAATCTACTTCCCTGCGTCATATGCAATTGCTTGATGAATGAATACATTATGAATATATATTTGGCAGTATCTGTATCCCTTAATGTGCTCTTATGCTGTGTGCATATTTGTATCATTATCAAATTCTCTTCTCAACAGAGGCAGGGATGGATAATGGACACACACATCCTTTTAGTTGCAAAATATCCTTTTAGTTGCAAAATATCCTTTTAGTTTTACATTGTATATTCAAACACTTAGCATTCGTATTATGCCTTTTTTCTATTCTTTCTCTCTCACTCTTTTCTGTTTGGATTTGACTCAGAAGTGGATTCAAGTTGTGTAAGAAAACATCATTTGTTTGTGTTCATGTGTGGATCTTTTCTTCAACCAGAAATTCGCCTCGTGGAATATTCTGCAGCCGTACATTGAATCTGTGATCCATCAGTGCCATTGGATATGACATGGACTATACCTTGATTTATTATAACGTGATGCCACACTTCTGCTGAGTTGATGCATTCAACAAAGATATTTTAACAAGATACTTTCACTTGAATAAGGTATTAATTTTTAGTATTGAGATCTGTGTTTAGAGTTTTTGATTTGGTACCAATATTTTGTATAAGAATTGAGATATTTATGAAATATCTTATATTAATTTATTTATTTATTTTTTATAAAAAAAACTTTCATATTCAACGCGTTCATCCTGTGTCAAGGAAGTGATGTTAGAAATGCAAATATGAAATATTATGTTGGTCAATGTCTAATAGGAATCACTTTTACTCCTTTCTTTTCCTTTTTTATATATTTTTTCCCTTTGCTTATTGATTTTTTCCGTTGTTCATGGACTGAACTCCTTTATACTCATTAGTTCTTCCTATGCGATCTCTTATAAATAATAGAGATAGATGACATGCCAAAATATGGCACCCAAATTAATTACATATTTAATAATATATCCCACAAACAAAACTACGGAAAGTATCCTAGTTGACCAAGTTAAAAGCTTAATTATTAACTTTTTTATTGACTACTATTAGTTAATCAAGAAATGATTTTGCTTCAAAACGGATAAAGCCAAAAAAACAGCATGATGATTTAGTGTTGCATGGTTGAGCCAAGTGTATGTACCAAGTAGTTACATGGCTTATGGAAGAGTCTTGTTTTTGTTTCTTTTTCTTTCGACCCCCACGTTAGCTGGTGACACATCATTAATTGGGATGTTCATTTCTAATTATGCACCTGCTTCATCTTTATGTAGTTATATGCAATGACACGTATATTTTAGCATATGTACGTAGCTTCTCTGATTTTATAGCTCCATCTATTTCATCATAAAGGAAACTTTAATTATATATTTTTTTTCATCAAAGTTTTGCATAAAGAGATGGTTTGTTTATGAATATAGAACTTTACTATCTTTAAATATGAAAAGATAAAGTAGAATATCGGTTTCATAAGGATTTGGGTTGCTATGTATCACTTCTTTAATTGGATTACTATGTAGACAACGAATCAATTTCAATATGTTTTTTAAAAATCATTTTTTTCTGTTTTATGAAATTTTTCTATGATTTTTCAAAAATCTAAAAGAAAAATATCAAATAAATTCATTTCTTGTAATTTTTTACAAAAGAAAAATGGTAGCAAAACTCTAATAGTAACGGTATGAAGAAAATTAAGTCAAAGGATAATTTTCCACTTATTAGCTTATGTTTAATTGATCATGATCACGACACTGATTTGGTGCTCCATGAGTTGAAATTCTTTAATCTCATACCCTAAATCTGAAACTTTGTGGTTTAAATGATAATTTAGTTAGTTTAAACTAAGCTTCATGTTTTTCTATTCAGAACATGGGATGGTTTTATTCAAATTGTAGTTGGATATATATGATAGATGTCATAGTGGTAAAAGAAGTTTAAAAGAAAGTTTTCTGAACGGGTTGAAGAGTTTGACATTAAAGCTTGTTAACAAGAGTCTTAATAGAATGAAAGGAAGACTACATGTCCATGCAATAAATGTCAATTTTAAAAAAATAATCAATTGAAATGGTTAGGATTCACCTCTTTAAAAATGGTTTCATGTCTTACTATTATGTTTGGAATGATCATGGTGAAGAAATGTCACATTTTAACAACAATCATGTTGGTGCTTTAACTAATGATAAAGTGAACCATTTATGGCAATGAAGGACATGGTGTATAATGCTCTTGGACATCATAAATCATTTTAACCATCCAATTTTAATAATATAAAAGAACCTCTGAATAAAAAAGCTGAAAGATTTTATGATATGTTGTTAGAGGCTAATAAGTCATTGTTTGAAGGGCCTTTAGATTCTAAATTATTAATGTGTTTAAGATTTTTAGCTTGCAAGTCTAATAGGAATGTTCCTTACCAATGCTTGAATTTTATTACAATAATGTTTTTGGATGTCACACCTACAAAAGAGGGTTTGCCAAAAAGTTATTATGATGTCAAAAGGTTCGTGTTAAAGTCGGGGTTGAAGGCTAACATGATAGATTGTTGTATAAAAGGTTGTATGTTTTTTTTTATAATAATGAATATGGAAAAATGATGGACATCTACTACAATGCAAATTTTGTCATCAAGCATGATATCATGACTCAAAAGTTGAAACAAGTAAAAGAAAATCAATTTCAATGAAAATAATGTTTTCTACACCTATGTTTTCAAGATTACAAAGTTTGTTTGTGTTCGTGCAAACTACAGGAATTTTCACAAGCATGTTCTGATGTTGATAGTTTAAAGAATAGTTTTGTTAACAAGCAATGTGTTACTAGACTTGTACAACCATATTGTGTCTGACTAGGAGGAATAGACACAACCTTAATAGTTAACATAATTACTTACTGGAAATTCTTTTCGAAATTCTTATTCATAGCTACTCTCTTTCTTAAGTTAGCACAAATGATAAGATCATGTAATGTAAGAGAGATAAGGGAAAGAGATAATGTACACAACAATTTATATCGGTTCGTCTGTCTCAATGCTACATCCAATTTTTAACCAACAAGCCAAGTTCAACTAGGAGGACTATTGCTGCAAAGTACACTCGAATATTCTTTAGGCTCACAACCACTCTTAGCTAACCCCTTTCTTTACCCAAGACACTCCTAGCTGACCACTAAGTATTCTTTGCACCTAGAAACTTTTGACTAACTGAGTATTCTTTTATATTGCAACCATGCCTAATTAACCCGTCAAGGAATATTCTTTGGGCTACTAGCAACTTCTGGATACTCTTTTGAGTATTCTTGACACAAGTCAGTCTTGATTTAATTGAATCTTCTTTGTCCTTTAGCCACTTCTAGCTAACATAAGAAGGTTAAAGACTTGAACGATTGTCTGGGTAGTTTGACTACTAGAGAGTGTTTGCGTCTTTCAAAGAATATAATGTTTAGGTTTTCTCTTCTAGTTTAGATCATCTTGCATTGTAGGAAGGGGTTATGTCTTCTGACAAATACAAAGTTTAGGCTTTATCTCCTAGGTAGTTGAATGAACACACTTAGTATTCTTCTGATGACTTCTTCTAATCCATTAATATGGAAAATTCACTCCTCTCAGCTTTGGGATCTCATTTTGAAGCTTTGAGGATTGATTAACATTTGAGCAACATTTTGGCATAGTGTAACATTTTCTCTCATCTTCTTCTTCTTTATGATTAATATAGGTGTTGGAAGAAGATAATAGTCAAGAGACAATTTTTATCCGTTGAGTAGCTTCAGTTCTTTTGATGTTCTTTCTACACTTAACGAGCTTAAATATAAGCATTGCATTAAATGTACTTTTTTTATGCAATATCCTTGATTGTTGATAATGCTCATCTCCCTAAGTGACATGACCTTTTTATGCATTTATTAGGATCTTGATAAACTCAAAAGGTGTGGAGAAAGGAAACTCCATGGAAAACACAAGGAGAGTTGGCACAGATCACATTTTCTGTTAGACAAAAGAATCATAGTCTCCTACATCAGCCCTTGATTCCTTTTTCAAATAAAAGTGTTGGCATACCTCATTATTCTTATTTTGTCCTAGAATAAGTTATTCTAGAAATTATTATCATATCTCTCTTTTCAAATTATTTTTTTCATGTGAAAAGTCTTCCTTTCTAAATATATTATATTTTTATTTTCACTTATCTTCTTGAGAAATCTTCTCCAAACTCTTCTTTACTTGAATACTCCGTTTTCAAATTCCTATCACTTATCAATATGTTGTCTCTTATCAATATGTGTATTGTTGCTCAATCTTTGAGAAGGACGAGGAGGTATATGTGATTTCTTAGACTTTTTGTGGAAACAAAAAATGTGATTCCTATCTACAAATTTTAAAGAGTCTTTTTGGAGGTAAAAGTTTCTATAAATATATGGAAATATATATATTATTCTGCTTGATTATAAATTATTTTATGTTAAGTTATTTTTTATTGTGGTATGTTTTATGAAGATAGAACTTACTCCATGATGATACCAATTTGTTAGGAACTTAATTTTAGAAAAATAAGTTATATATGAAATATTTTGTATCAGAGAATCCAACAATCCAACAGTAGTAAGTATAAGGCAGTTGTGTATATAATTATTACATATTTATGTATTTTTTTTTATCTTTATAGAACTCGGGAGTTATAATAATGGTTACCAAAAAATTTTAGATTATATGATAGAGTAATATGGTGTAGTGTATTAAGGAGGACTTTAATCCTTAAACGTTACCAACCTACATTTTCAAACCAGTTATTGCATATTATTGCTGTTTATAATTACTATTTGAAATTAATTTTTTGTTATCGGAAGGCAAAAATGATGAATTATAAGAAATGCTCAAGAGGGTATTCTTGTTAAATGAAGATACATTTGGAAGCACGAATATTTTTTTGTTTTCAGTAAATTTGATTGGTATATTATTAAGTTTAAATTAATAATAAAAGGAATATTGTTGTAACAGCGAAAATAATATAATGCAAAGTGAATCCTGTGTGTAAAGAAAGGAAAGCATGATTGAAAAAATATAAGACAAGGGAATGATTAAGGCCACTCGTTTAGGTGGTGGTAGTCTTACATCACCTCACCTCAAAATCAAAAGAATGAAAAGAATATTAGTTATGATCTCTAAATGGAATAATAAAGGGTTGAAGATCATCTCAAATCAACTTAGAGCATGCATTGTCCCCTTTTCATGCATCAACCATTCTTTCCCTCTTTCACCTTTTCTTCACTTTTTCTTCTTCAACTATGCACACACTTCTCACTTTTAAGCCAATTTCCTTAAAACTAATTGTTCATGCTTGGTCGGTTGTATTTTGTGTGTGATAACATGCGTTGATGTTTCGAGAGTCAAGTCAGTTTTTTATTTTAGATAATAATTCATCTTTATCTGTGGTTAAAAAGAAGTAGTATTTTAGTTTATTAACGATTGGATGGTCAACTGTGCGTATAATATGGAGTTCCATATTCAGTATAATTAATGTTCAATAAATACGTATATTAATATGGTGTTGATCAACATATTTATAATGATGAGTTGAACTTTCGCGTTTATGAACCTATATTAATTTTTTTTATTAATTTTATAACATCATACATAATTTTGTCTCTAATCTTCCTTTTAATCTTGTGTTAATAAGATTTATCAGAATGATTGAGGTTTAGGGTTTAGGTTATGAACTTCGTTCGGATGATATAACAATAATTAATTTTGATAGGATACTAGCTTAGCTTAGCTAAACATGGTGCTTTCCTTCAATGATCTTCATTCTCGTTTTTCTTTTCCCCAACTTCAAAATTGTACACTCCAAAATAGTTGCATGAAGAAGTATTGATTTTGGGCATGAAGACAACCGAAAGGGTAACAGAGAAATGCATGCCCCACCGAAAAAGAAAATAAAAAGCATGGTGCTAAAAAGTGGAAAAGAAAACACAAGCCTCATTATGCTGTCTGTGGGGACTTCAATTCCCCCATAAACATCTTTCCAGGTAAGGAAAGCAATTCAATCCCACCTTGCATTTTCAATCAATTATCACACACTATTTTGGAAAAAGCAAAAACAATCGTAGATTTCACCAAATCATAAACCATGCTCATTTAATTCACCCTTTTCCCTTCCTCTTTACAAATTATTTCTATTCTTCGGTAAAAGAAATGACTTCATCCTCATTCATATTTGCTAGTAAGACTTTTCTATGATTCATTAATTAAAAACCATCTTAAACATACATTTTAAAACATTTATTATAAAAAGAATACTAACTCATCATCAATAGTGATATGTAACTAGACAGGAATATGAAAAACATTTACTTTATTTGTAAACTCTAAATAAGTTCAATAGTTTATACAAACGTATCTTATAAAAATATATATGATCGAAAAAAGAAACATTTTTAAATTATAATTTTTAATTTTCTTAGTTTTTTTATTCTAAAAGTGTTGATGAAAGAATTGTCTAATCTAGATATAGAAATAATCGTTGTATATAAGTGAGTGCAAATTTCATCTCTATATAGTCTCACGCACGAGTCGGCAGTCTCGGCGTGAGAGGATGTGTTGAAGATTCCACCTCGACTAAAGATTGAAGTCTTTCATTGTATATAAGTGGATGCAAACCTCAATCTCAAAAGTCAGTTTTAATTTTATGGGACGAGGTTTACACTCACTTATATACAATGAAATGTTTTAATCCTCATTTATATATAATGAAATGTTTTAATCATTAGCCGTCGATAATGTGGATCTTCAACCTTTATGAATTTAAATTCATACTTAGTATGACTTACTATTACTTTTAAGAAATTGAAAAAAAGAATTGTAAAAGTGAATTAATCTATTTTTGAGCAATCTCTTTATTTTTTTAAAAATCTTTTTGTGCGTGCATTGCTGTGTCAACCATCTCTGTATATATGAGTGTAAGCTCCATAGCTCAGACAATAGTAATAATTAAAAATAAAGCACGCGTTACGCATTGTGTTTTCCGGCAACGCTCAACGTCGCCGCAAATGAACGACTCACAGAGAGTCGGAATCGGCTTAATGCGGGGTTTTCCACGCCGTCGATCGCTGGAGGACCGATCATCTACCCGCCGCCGACAGGCCCCCTTCTCCTGCGCCGGAAATTTGGAAGCCGTGGACGCTGACGACTTTGCTGACGTGTTTGGGGGCCCACCGCGGACCCTGCTGGCTCACAAAATCTCCAGCTGCGGGTCGTTTTACGAAGAAATATTCAGGGCGCCGGAGTTTACGTGTCCGGTGGCGAAGGGTGGCCGGAGCTTGCCAGTGTTCAGGATTCCGGCGAGGAACGAGGCATTTTACAGCGACATATTCGGCTCGGATGATGGGCGGAAATCGAGAGAGCGGTCGAGGTCGCTGTCGAAAGAGAATTCCTCGTCGGCACTGAGTTCGGAGGAGCTGAGCCCTCGACGGCCGGCGATTGGAGATGACGTGGCACTCTGTGGTTTTGCTTCAAAGCTCAGGTACTGCTAACAGATAAGATTCCCCATTGAGAACAAAACTAAAAACTCTTTACCTTTTTCTAAGAATTTGAATTTTATGCCCTTGGTTATTTGGTAGTTATGTTATGTTTGCATGTGCTATCTCCTTGTTCTTGGTGTGTTGAATTGTACATATTGGTGGGATGAGAAGAATGCTTATTGATTGAAATTTGGCAAATAGAGATTTAAATTCTTTGAATAAATTTTAATCAAATAAAGCCACATGGTTTAGCAAGAGTGCAATCCAGAGCTGAATTTCTTGCTTCCTTTCCCAAGTTTGAAAGTGTTTCATTTTTAGAGTTTAAATTCGTGTATTATTAACAGAACTATATTTCAGATATAACTTTTCAAAATAACTATTATGAACTAGATAGTTTTATTATATGAAAATCTATGATAGGATAAAAAAAAGCATTTTAGATAAGTTCCTATTTTATTGATTTTTAATAGAGGCTTTTTAAAAGTTGTATTTTAAATTTAAATTATCTGAAGCAATTATTAAATATATATGTAGCAACATGTCTTTACGTGCTTTTAATTGGACCTGTAAAGTTTAGTTGCTTGCTTTTTCTAAATTACTAATAAAATAATAGTTTCTTTTTTTTGAAATAAGTTAACCAAATATCCAACCAACATTAGAGATTATTTAGAAGATGGATTTGGCTAAGAGCTAGATGAAGTTGGAGACTATACCAAACCATTTCATTGTAAATAACTATAATCTACAACTGTTTAGGCTTTCTAGTTTCTACAACAAGTTGATTTTACAGAATTGGACTAAAGAATGAGAATAACTTCGTGAAAATATGGTAATGCAGTAACGGAATTCTGAGTACTCCTAGTGATTGCTACAGGCCAATCAATGTTTCATGGAGATGGAACACATCTACCGTGGTGCCGGAGGCTGAGGAACACTCAAGTAAACATGGGGTGCCACTTTTTGCATGCAATGGTCGTCAGTTATTTGAATTTCAACATCAGGATAATAATAAGGAATTCAAGGAGAACTTCAGAAGCTCCCCTTTAGGATCCTCTAGAAGAGTCTCGTCCCCAGAAACCGTTAGTTTTGAATCCAATTCATACCAAAGCGTCAAAGTGTTCACTGATGACTGGGAGCTCAATTCCCCATTTTCTGCTGCCTCTTCTTCGCTTTATCAAGAACCCGAGGCAAGATTTTCAGTCCGTGAGCATGTGTTCTCAGAACAAATTGTAGAAGGCAATGATGACGAGGATGAGGATGATGAAGTTATGAGTTCCTATGTCATTGAACTCAACTCCAACCTGAGAAGGGAAGAGTGTGAAGCATCTGCCGTTGATGAAGCAATTGCATGGGCCAAAGAGAAGTTTCAATCACGAAACTCTGATGAAGAATCAAGCGCGAGAAATGATAGCAATGAGCAAACTATTGGAAGACAAGGTGATTCTCTTGGAAAAGGGGAAGTTTCCTACAAAGTTAACACATATTGTAGTCCTGAAGCAGACAATAGTAGACACTTATGTGTGTATCCTTATGATGCAGGAAGATCTGATGCAAGTGAATGCCACCGTGAGGTAATGTATTGGATAAGCTTAAATAAGTATCAGTAGATCTATCATATAACTGATACAAAGATTAACCAGATATTTTATGAAAACAATGTTTGAAATATGATGTTTGTTTGTAAAATTGAAAAAAAGGGAGAGGCTATAATCTAATAACAACCAATCTTTTCTGAAGTAATTTCAATTTCAACCACTCCATGCTTGGTCAATCTTTAAAGATTGATTGATAACACAACCTCCAATTTCACAAAATCACTTTACTAGTTGTCAGAAGGTAGTATAAGAAAGTAAATGGCAGAATATACTCTTGTATATATAAGGGATGTCTGAACTAAGGATGAAATCAAAGCCATACAGAACCAGAATCAGATTAGAATAATAAAGAAAGTGTATGTGATTAAAAATGAGTAAAAGTTAACTTCTACCTAAAATTACTTGTATTTTCTGAAGCAGTTAAAACTTGCATACTTTGTAAAGGCACTGGTTCATATTAGGATTTCCTTTATTTCTATTTATACTTCGTTATAATATTAAAGATTATTTATAGTAATTTCTATTTCTACAGAAGCAACAGACAGAGATAGAAAAGTTAGACAGAGATATAAGATTGTGGTCATCTGGCAAGCGAACAGATATTAGGCTATTACTTTCATCACTACATCATGTAAGATTTTCTTTGTTGATGATTTCGTACTAGTGACAGATTATCAAATCTGTAGTTTTATACCACTTTGACAAACATATAACAGGAGAATTGACCTGGTTTTATTTTTTAATTACCAGATTCTAAGGCCTGAGAGTGGTTGGTATGCTATTCCTCTTATGAGTCTATTAGAAAGCTCACATGTGAAAAAGGCTTATCAGAAAGCAAGGTTATGCCTGCATCCAGACAAACTGCAGCAAAGAGGAGCAACATCCCTACAAAAGTATGTAGCAGAGAAGGCTTTCTCAATTCTTCAGGTACGTAAAAACTTTTAGACCTATGGAAAAATTCTGCTTCTGTCATTGTTCTTTTTAGAGAATAAAGTATGCTCTGAGGATCAATGTTGATTTTAACTTCACATTGAAACAGAATGCTTGGGCTGCATTTATTTCTGAAGATGTTTCGTTTTAGCCAGTGGATGTCTTTAATCCTGATAAGCTCAGTTTTGTCTGGAAAGTTGTGGACAGACGCCAAGTGTTGGTTGACATGCCGCACATATAAATCTAAAGCCATGAAACTTGAAAGTATGAGATCTTTTGTACAAATGATTGCTGAGGGATCTACTGTTGTATTTATGTTTGTATCATAACTTCATAAGCTGTTTGTTGCTTTAGTAGGTATATGTAATTACCAGAAGGATTGGTCTTAGTATTTGATTTGTAAATTACATGAGTACTTGATGGGAGATTAGCCGTAATCAAACTAGCAGACAACAAGACATTAAATACCAATTATTAGAAAAAATAACTACAATGTCTTAAATTCAGTTCAATTACATGATTATAACTTTATCATTAGGAGAACGGCATTGGACAAGTTGCGAAAAGAGCATAGTCCCCTTTGTGAGTTAGTGGACTCCTTGAAGTTAAGCTCTGACGGTCTAGTTTAAGTACTAAATGGAAAGTTTACTTACAAAAGATTTTTTCACGCTTAAATCAGTAAGAACTTTAAAATGATAATAATGAGAAAAAATAAGTGTCTACTCCCTAAAGACAAACTTAAATTTGCTGGACTGTGCTACTTTGCTACCCGTATCTATATTATCGAAACATCATGCCAACGTGGCTAATTTGAATTGTTATCACCTCAGTACTGAAAATGACCGAATTCACATTTATTCAATAGTTAAAATGTTGAAATTTAAACAAACGGGAAAATTTAAAAGAAAACACTAATTGACACATTACAATAGGGCCAAAGGCCTAAACCAAATTCCATCATTAAAGAACTCTCTAGTATTTACAATTTAATTGCTGAAACTTCAGTTCTGAGGTAAACAGTTGTTTGATAGAAACTTTCCACTCTACGAGGTAATTGACTAGTAACATAGATTGAGGCAAGATCCCCGTTCTGATGAACAACCTGTACCCATTATGGCATAGGTGGGAGAAAGTAACATGTCTACTACAAACTCACTGAGCTCTAGCAAGTGAATGCAAGAATACCTCGAATAGATTAGTCGAATACGCTTCTAGAAGCCTGCAAAAGTTAGGACAACAAGAGTTAGAGATAGCAGGGAAAAGAACAAGTTTGAGCTGAAAAAAATAGCCATTTAATTAATTTAAGGTACGTAAAGTTGGAGATACTTTAACTTCAATTTGAACAGTGGATAATCCTTACTTTCTCATTTCACATGCTTATTCCTTTAAGAGGAGTCAAATCCATGACGTAAAGTAACAATACTTTGTCTATCAAATTTTCAAGCTATAAGCCTATGACATACCCTCTTACAGGAAATGGAAACACCCATTAAAATCTCAGAGTTGACCATGGCTTCTGCTCAGAGAGTCGTTGCGAAAGAGTTTTTTACCAGGTGCTTGCTGGTCATTCTGCTGAAAGAGATTCAAGCCAGAGAACATTAAGACAATTAATTCAACGTAAGGTATATAGAGTATAAACATTAATATTTTAATTTAATTATAAAAAACAAAAAACAGATGAAGAAGTTTATTATAAGGAAATACGTTCAATTTCATTGTATCTTCTATGTCAAACAATAATTTGTCCAAAGAACACCGTTAAATTTCTAGATGTTGAAAAGTAAACATTCATCAAAGGATAGGACAGGTCTACAGTATCCTATGCCAGTCCAAAAGACATTTTTCAAACGTATTGTCCACAATGTCTTTAAAAGGAAAATATTGGAGGAAGCAGCAAAACTTATCCAAAGGAGCAAACAGGGACCTCTAGATTACTAAACTAATAGAAACATGTAATTACAAAATTACATGTAGACTTCTGGATCAGCACACAATCATTCTCAGCTTATCAAGACTTGCAAACTTCTCAATATAACAAGACTACTAAACGAATTGATCCTATGTAAGGAATATCTAAATTATATATGTATTATTAAGAACATTTGTATTTATTCTCATATCATATCTTTATTATTAGATGTCAAATCTTCTATATTTATTGTATTGATTCATTTTTCTCAATATATATAAAGCACTTGTGTTGTCTCAGAAACACAATTTCAGCTCAATATTTCTCTTCCCTATAATTTAACATGGTATCAGGGCCTTTCTTAGAACCGTGTTAGCTCAATAGACCCACGGTTTCCAGAGGATTTTCATTTTTTGTTGCAAACCTCCCTCCTAGGTTCGCTTTCAATATTTCAGTGCTCTCTCATTAGGGTTTTTTTTTTTTTTAGCTTTCCAAAAGAAATGTCTTCCAACACCACACCAACCTCCAGAAAAGATTCTCTCGTCTTTTCTTACCATAATTAGTATTGAGAAGATGGACAAGTCTAACTATTCCACTTCAGCTTCTGAAATTGAGTTATGATTAAGTGGGTCAAGCTACAAATCCCATCTCACTACCATTATTAAATTCGTTCCTACACAACATCGTGAACAATGGATAAAGATTCACGTTCAACTCAATAGTGTTATTACACCTCACTAAGACCTATTTTTTGCCTCCATGAAATGTGTGCATTACTTTGGAGTGAGGCTCGAGCCCTTTATACCAATGATACACAGCGTCTATACAGCACGTGTCAAGATCTCTCAGTACTTCTTGGTCCACAATGTTTTGAGGGTCCTATGTATGCTTATCTTGAGTGGCTTCATGTTGCCTTACATTATTTTAATGAGATCCTTCTACCATTTGCAAATGTGAAAAAGGACTTGGGAACTACAGTACGATCTTTATGACCTTGGGCTTATATGGTTGCCACAAGAGTATGCCCTTACCTGTGATTAGATTTTGGGATCACCAATAAATCTTACTATAACTTTCCCATCATTTGTGCTCCTTTGTATTCCTCAAAAAATAAACACAAAGACACATACTTCGTTGATAGGTGTGAAAACACTGCAATTGCATCATAGGGTGTAATTTTAGACTCTCTTGTTCAGGTAATTCTAAAAATCATTCTGCAAACAGTTACTTCATTGGACATACAATTAATAAGTGTTTGAGGGTGGACAGGAAACTCCCTTGTCCACACAATATTGCCCAAGCATCCACTACTGAGTTACCTGTTGTTCCTAGATTATCGGTTAATCCATCTCTAGCAAAATTTTAAAACTTTATCTAATGGTGTGTGACACACCAATCCACTAGCAACATTGCCTCAATGGCATACACTAGTGATTCATCTACTTGTCTCTCTCAATCTCCTTCTCTTGGTCCCTAGGTTACTAGCTCTGGTGCAACTGGTAATCATTCTCTTTTCTCCTCCTTTAATAAAGTTGTCAATTTTCCTTTCATAATTACTGCTAATGGATCACAAACAAAAGCTTGCAACATTGGTACTACCCAATCCGTCTCATTCCTTATTGTTGACTCTATTCTTTATGTCCCTCATTGCACTTTTAATTAACTATGTATACTACCCAATCCCGTCATATTATCCTCATCATTGAAAAATTGTTACCTTCCAAGATTGGATATTGGCATTGTGAGTCACATGGCCTTTACTATCTCTATCTGTCATCATTAGTATGTGCAATAAGTCTATTCAATAATGATTCATGCACAATTAGGACATCCTCGATTAACAAAATTGCAAAAGATTATGTCAAGCTTAAAATGTCTACTTTAAATTGAGAGTCATGTTAATTAAGAAGCATGTTTGTCAGTCTTATCTTCATAGTCTTAATAAACGAGCATTGTCTCTTTTTTTCTTTAGTTCACTCTATTGTACTATTACCCGTTTTGGTTTTACATATTTTCTTATCTTTATTGATGCTTATTCGATATGTACTTGAATTTGGTTGATAAAGAATCAATCATAAGTGTTTTATATATTTTAAACATTTTTAAATAACCAAAACACAATTTGGTATATTCATATGTGCTCTTCAAAGTGCCAATGCTCATGAGTATCTGTCTAACCAATTTCAACACTTCATGACATTCAGTGGTATCCTTCATCAAACTTCATATTTGCATACTCCTCAACAAAATGGGGTAGTTGAATGTAAAAACAAACATCTTCTTGAAACTACTCGAACACTACTTCAAAGTAATCTTCCTCACCAATTTTGGCAGGATGTTGTTTTTAAATATGTATTTAATTAATCAAATGTCATCACTTGCCCTAAATGATTACCGCACCCTGTCCTTTTCTTCATTCCCCTCTATAAATCTTCCTCCACGTGTTTTTGGTTCCGCATGTTCTGTACGTAACCTCACCTTAGATAAACTTTCTACTCAATCATTCAAATGTGTCTTCATGGGATATCTTCCTTCACCACCAAATGACTTTGCAATAATTCAGGATGCTTCTTCTGCATCACTTCAGGTATATGAACGTTGTTTGTGACTTATTGATATTTCAGTATGAGATTCATCTTCGATAGATGATGATATAATGGAGGCCATGCCTACTCCTTCACTGACACCATCTCCCATACCGAATCCGATCTCATCTAAAAATGATTAGCCTATTAGGTATTCGAAAAGCTACATGTTCTACTTGTAACCTTTCTCCCCAATAGTGTCATTGTATTTCCTCCATAACATATGTTTGTTTGTCCTTGTTATCTTCAATTTTTATTCCTAAGTCTCCAAGTGAAGCTTGATCACACTAAGAGTGGCAACAACAAGATGATTGATGAGATGTGGGCTCTTCAAAGTAGTGGTACTTGAAAGTTGGTTCCTCTTCCAACTCGCAAATCAATTATCGAGTGTCGATGGTTGTATACTCCTAAAATAGAACCTGATGGTAATATTGATCGCTATAAAACTCGACAGATTATAATATTGTTTCTTCGCTTTCCAACTATTGTTTTCTCTCTTCAAAACTTTGATTAACCACCAATGCATGACACAAGAAATCATCTAAGAAGCGTGTGTCACTCTTAGATAAACAAAGGAGGGAGTAGCCATTTGATATGACACTCAAAATAAGAAATCACATTTTTATTCAATCAAAGTTATCAAAATAAGTACATGAGCTATCCTCATATAGAGAGTATGGTGGGAAAGGATTAAACAAACATCCTAGCCTTATGTCTAAACAAAACATAGAATATACTAATATTAGGGATATATAGTTTATTCTTGTTATGCTAAAAACAAAGAAAAAATTCACATTTATTTTTATTTTGAGGATCGCATCAAAGGGTCTAGACCCATCTCTATGTAATGCAATATACATTCTATATATAATATGTTCCTTTGTTGTGCTAGTGGCACATGGATTCCATATGATTATCTATCATTTATTTCTACAATATATGTCCTACTTAATTTTTTAATGTGCATAATTTTTGTCTTTTGTCAGCATTTTCCACCACCAAACAAACAAAAAGGAAGTTTGAGGCTTGCAAAATTTCGTTCACTAAACCAATCAAATTAACTACTAATTTTTCAATAAACTGTGTTATAATATAGTTTCAAAATTTGAAAAATATTAATGTCCAAGAAAAACAAACAAACAACTCCACAAAATTCTTGTCCATACAAATTACACGGGAGAATCTAGTAAAATGAAATAAATTCATGGCAGTCTGATCTTGTCATGCTTCAAGCCTTATTGCTCACCTAAACAAAATTACAACCTAGCAAGAATGGAGAAAACAAATGAGGAGTGAGATAGAAAAACCTTGTACAAGGACGCAGCAGACTCAGATGGTACAGCTGGAATTGCATTGTGCTCCAGTGATTGCAAAGTATCCAAAGCATCTAAAGTCAACTGCCAACCGGAGAGGGCAATTGCATCACTACTTGTTCTTGTAACAGAACTAGCACAGCCAGCTGCAGCCACATTGCCATTTACCCAAGGGCAACATTGATTGTGATAGGAAATAGGATCAAACTCTGCAGCTTCATAATTACTCTCTCCTTTTGGAGGGCCTAAAGAATTGCATAATATTAGTGGCTATGCTCCAAAATATGAACTAATGAATGAAGAGCAAAAAGACAATAAATGATTAGATTCCATTTTCATTTTGATGCTTGATGAAAAGCAGCAAGGGCAGGATTGTATATAGAGTCCACTGTCCAAAATTATCAATCTTGGAAAGTGGCGCATAGCAACTAAAAAAGTTAAAGATCATAAAAATAGAGCTTACCAATCCCATTTGCAATGGCAAAATCGGATTCAGGGAGAGAACTATTATTGCCAAATGAAGATTTACCATCCTTCATGATCTCTTCCTTGGTATTTTCACAACCGGAATAAATATTAGCATTACAAGATCGAGATGGGTGGCCACTATTAGCAGGCAGAAGATTGCAATTTTGACTAATCTTTTCACCACTTTCAACAGATTCCGCCTTTGTAGAACAGCCAATTTTTGACCCACTATCTGTTCTTCCTGCAGAGTGAGACATCATTTCCTGGCTATCACCAATAGGATCTTCCCTATTCATATCATCAGGGATAATCTCATCCATTAGACCTGGATCTGGAACAGATTCACCTGTTTGTCCCTGATGTTCAGCATCTTCTACTCTCTGTTCCATTTCACCAACAAGACTATCAGCTCTGTGCACAGATATATCAGCCCCGTGGATTTCAGCTTCATGACTAGCACACATTCCAACACTCCCTCCACTGATGCCCAAACTAATTCCATCTCGAGCCTGAGCAGTCACAGTTTCTGCATTGAAATGTTCTTCTATGTAGTTTGTACTACTGACACCCACTTCACCAGGGACAACTTCAGTAGTAGTTTGTAAGCAAGTGCTTTGCTGAGCTAGATTGCTGTTATTCAGTTCAGACGTTTCATTCATGTCCACATTGCCATATGTGCTAGAGGAGGGGAAATGAACATCATCAAGATCTCCAGGGTAGTTTTCAACACTTTCCATAGAATTATCATTCACACTGTGACATATTGTGTCCATTGCAATGACAGATGATGCACGGGTTGAGTCCCTAGTAGCTTGGATACCTATGGGACGATCACAACCTTTAACGCGAGCCTCAAAACCCCTTGAATGACTCAGACCTGCACCACATGAGTCTCTTTGATGAGGTGAACAATAAGTGTCGAAAATATCAGAATCACGTGCTCGTTTCGATGGACCAGCTGAATATTGTCCACCATCTGTAACTTCATCTCCATCACGATCGATGACAGTTCCTTCTACACTATCAGCCTGCTGCTGCAACCTAAGAATTGGCTGTTCATCTGAGCTTCCACCTTTTTCAAGATTTCTCTTACGAGACCTTGGTCCTCGTGATTCGTATGAAGCCGCACGATCACCAATTTCACTCCTAGAAGGTTGCCCGATCATTAAGTCCCTTCCCATATCTTCATCATGAGCATATTCAGATGTTGCTGTCCTGCCAAAAGGAGTAAAAGGAAAACCCCCTGCCATGGTAAGATTTAAATCCAAATCATCATTTGCCAACAATTTCCCCTCATTTGTTGTTGCAACTTCATCACGGTTATCAGTCTGATCTTTCTCTGTATCATCACCTGCAATCCAACCACTGATTCCACTTGCTGCACTAGCTCCTCGAATCAATCCTCCTATTTTTTTACTAGTATCAAGAATATCTATACTGTTAGGTACAAAACGAGTAGCACAAGGAACTGATAAAAAATCTGAAATTCTGACTGCAGCACCACATAAGCTACAATCAAGCCAAGGTATCTTGGAGTCAAGTCTAGTCTCTTTAACAGATGCCTTTCCCTTTCTAGCATCCAATTTAGTAGAAGCAGAAACTGCCTTTGACCCAGGATCTTGAGTAAGATGAATTTTAGTCTTGCTAGGGCCGATAGAATATCCATTTCTTTCAGATTGAGCAGAGTGTTCTTCACAATCTTGGACATTTAAAAGCCACCTTGGTTCCCAACCACAAAGGCTTATAAGTTTTTGTGCCTGCCAAAAGCATGACAAGTTATTAGGAAATAAGCATGTGACAGAGTAGCAACAAAAGTATCAAAAAGACAAAAAAATATATAAAAAGCTTACGCGAGTATACAAACAGTATGTCTCATCTTGAGAGTTGTCAAGCTCATATATAATTTCTGGTTTGATGTCTGCTTCTCCTGACGTAAAATTCTGAGACTGCAATAGAAAGCGTTCAATCTGTGGGCCATGAGAAGCAGACATCAACTCAATTGCAGAGATGGCTACCACAGGGAGACGTTGAAATTGTATGAGTCCATCACATCTATCCTTGTAGCCCCCAATTAAAGCAGATGGAGGAGTTGGAGGGAACTGCACTAAGCTTTCTGGACAACTGTTTCCCTTCCAAGGGCAATTTACCTTATGACCCGAATCCAGCTGCCTGGCAAAGGATTCGCAGGCATTTTGAGCTTTGGCCATGAACAATAAGAAAAAAAAGTTAAGAACACTGACGAATAAATCACCAACAGCAGACAAATCCTTCTAACCTGTTACCAGAGACAGTTTGCTTAAAACTAGATTAAAATAAGATAATAGGAGAGCTTGTTTGTGATTATTTTCTAGGAAAAAAAGTGGTTATTTTATAAAACAAGAAGATTTGTTCATTTTCTTTTTGTGTTTGTCTAATGTGCTTGTTTTAAAAATAAACACCTTTCAACTTATTTTTATTTAATAATCAAATCCTATCTAATTCTTACATCAGTGACTTTCTTTAAATTGCTTATTTCAAAGAACATTTTAAATTTAAACAAACTGATGCTATATTTGCCTAACTGTTTTGAGAAAATAATGTAAAAGAAGATCTCAAATGATTTAAACTGATAAAGGATTGCTTAGATATAAATATTAATAACTTATCTTATATGCACAGCTTACATTTTGTCCCTTTATTTTGAAGTATTATAAAGTCTTGCTATAAATGCCATAGCCTATAAAACCTTGAAACAAAGAAATGTAAGCTAGTATACTTACATGCTTACTTGTATATAGTCACTATTTCTCAGCCAACTTCAAAAGCCTTATGGGACATTCATCACATTGATTTATCTTAATGAACAAATTTTATATACTCCTTTTAACACACAAAAATTGTATTAGAGGACAAATAGAAGTTAAGAATAGAACTGGGTCTGGGAGGAAAATAAAAAAAATCCTCTAAAACAAAAACTAGACAGGTACAAAGAACAAGGAGGCAATCACTTAAGACAGAAAACCAAGCCTGGTCTCTGTATTTCAAGAATAGCACCCATCCCTGTAACAAACATGAGCTGAAGACCCAAGGAAATAGAGAAAAAAAGAAAATAATCCTGTCCCAATTATATATTTCAGAAGGATTGACAAACTATGCATTTAATCTTGAATCTCATTTCATCGACAACAAATTAAACAGCACTTAGCTACATTCATTTTTTGGACATATAAAACATTAAATGTTCAGCATCATTGCTTTTAATGTTCCATTTAAGAACTAAGTGAGGAAGAACAATATTTATCTTTGGGGATTACTTGTTAACAATAGACGACCGTTCTCTGAAAGTAAAGTAACAGATCTGATTTTCATCCTACTTCTACATCGGACCTGTACCTAGGGTTCCACCAGAGTAGACTTTTAACATCCATAGTCCACATAAAAGCATAAGCAGTTTTTATAATTTCTATATAGTTATTAACATGACATATTTTAGAGAAAACAGAGTTTGGAAACAGAATGAAGTAGCCAAAAGTACAAAGATTGCAAATTTCCAATCACCAACCTTCAGCTGAAGTCCAAGATGATAATGCTGTAAAACACAGGCAAGCAGCACATGACTCGCAAGCAATTTTGTCTACACCATTATTTATCCAGCCTTTCTGAGCACAAGCCAATGAACTGATGATCTGGAAGAGGAAATTAAAGAGGACATGAAGAAGATTTGGAGAATAAAGTATAACATTGTCTATACATGCTCAATAGATAAAGCTTATCCCTCACAGATTAAAAAATCCTTAAACAACTACTTCGTGCAACTATCTATAACATTCACTGATTTTTTATCAAATAAAATTCAAATTTAATCAATGCTACCCAGCCTTGGGGTTCCCAGTGCGTATTAGTATGCATTCAGAAAGCACCAAGACAATATATTTGGGTTTCCCAAGATGATAGAAACCCTAATAAATATGGGGGAAAACAAACTCCATGAAAGAAACATTTCCCTCAAATGTGTCCTCCCAAGAGCTGACAGTTTTATTCATGTGCCATAATGCCATTTCCCAAGCCAAAGGAAATCAGTGTTTGAAAAATAATTTTTGAGGGACTAGCAAAAGTTACATTATGCATAATCAAACATAATAGCCTTCTGAAGAAATGATACTTATTTCATTTCAAAATAGAAATTACTAGATTTGGACCATATATGTTGTGACAGTGAAAGTGAGCACAGTTAATGTGAAAAAACCTGAAACAGCTACACAATGAGTGTTGGAGATCTCACATCAACCAAAGATGAGGTCAAATTTTGTATACAAGTGGGTGGAAACTACCTTACAAGCTTGTTTTGTGAGGTTGAGTTAAGCTTAAAGTCTACTTTCTAAGATGGTATCAAAGCCTACTTTAGCAATGTTTGTTGAGCTTATCGTGTCACCTGCTATTAAGATCCCACTTCAACCAAAAATATGGTCAAATTATAGTATATAAGTAGATACAAATCTCACGTTACAAACTGGTTTTGTGAAGTTGAACTAGGCTTAAAGCCCACTTCTAAGAGTGTGATATAAATGCATCACAATGACACTATTGGAATTCCCAAAATTGCCTAACAATCTACATTATTTATAATTGCACCCAATTTGGTAATTTTTCTTTATTAGTATAAATTCTTTAAGGATAATATGAGGTAAATTAATTACGAAATTGCAATTTAAGAAGTTAGTTGTGTTGTGAATAGGTAACCAGAAATGTCAAAATTACCATCCATGAACGGTTACAGGTAGAATTCAATATTTTGTCACATTAGGGATTGCAAAAGCAAATTTGCATAAATTCTAGTTTATTAACAATCAACAAATTATTTGAGACATTTAACACTACTGTAGAAAGAGTGGCCAACAGCTGTCACAAATTCAAAAGCTGAAACCAAAATTATTCGTAAGTTCCTCAAACTAAAGAGGAGTTTGCAGTTTTCAAGCAATTAGCACATGTAACAGACATGTTCTTGTACTACTAACAATAACTGATTTCAGATTTGAGAATTATATGTAGCTCTGTTTGCATAATACCCTTTTTTTTACATTGTATAACAGTATAAGTTCCTATCATAATCTATATAAGCAAGCATAAACAGAAACTATCTCGGGGTAATCAATCAATATGCTTTGTTGACTTCAGACATACAACTCTTTATTCTCTAGGCCAACAAATATTGAAGCATAAGTGAATCTGTAACAAACTACCCACAAGGAAGGGATAGCTTAAAATGTACAAGTACATATTGAAGCATAAATGAATCTGTAATACATTTATAGAAAACCGTGGTCAGTTCAAACCTGAGGCTTTCCAAGCCAATTTAAAGGATTAAATGTAGCCAAACGTCTTAATAAGTCTCCCCTTTCCCAAGGTCTACAAGATCTGGAAGACCCACCAGTACTTGTGCTCAAGGAAGTCCATGGGGGTTGAGAACCAACACATGAAATAGAAGCTGCTTTAGAGACTTGTCCATGACTTGACCCATCTATACTGCCAACATTCGTTGGAACAGCTGGGGATGATGCCCCAGCAGAACTGATAAATTATGAAAATTGTCAATTTAGTAGGTCAAACAAACAAAATAGTAGACAATACAATTGATTAGTGTTTACAAACCACAGCCAAACATCATATGTGCATTAAGTTCATATCCATAAAAAATTACGGAACTATCCACTTTGCATATACTTGCACAAATAAGATGAGTGAAAGACAATGTGTTCAACCTACATTGTTGGACTTTTATTGATGTATATATAGGATACAAAGAGGCAAAGCACTTGCCTAAAACCCTAACCCTAAAGCTAGGTTCACACAAAGGAAAATAATAAAAATAACATTACATTTCAACACTCTCCCTCGAGCTAGAGCATATAGATCATATGCACCAAGCTTGGAACATGTAAATTGAATTGGACTTTTATTGATATAGGATACAAAGAGGCAAAGCACTTGCCCAAAACCCTAACCCTAAAGCTAGGTACACACAAAGGAAAATAATAAAAATAACATTACATTTCAACACTCTCTCTCAAGCTAGAGCATATAGATCATATGCACCAAGCTTGGAACATGTAAATTGAATCATAGGTCCTCTTAGAGATTTAGTTAGAATGTATGTTTGTTGTTCACTAGAGCTGACAAACTTAGTAATAAGATCCTTGGATAGCAACTGCTCCCTAACAAAATGACAATCAATCTCTATGTTTAGTCCTCTCATGAAACACTAGATTGGAAGCAATATGAAGAGTTGTGTGGTTGTCACAATACAACTTCAGCAACTCATTTTCACAAAATCTCAACTCTTGAAGGAGTAGTTTAATCCACACAAGTTCACATGTAGCTAGGGCCATAAATCAATATTCAGCTTCTGCACTAGATCGAGCAACAACTCTTTCTTTCTTACTTTTCGAAGATAGAAGGCTCCCTCCAAGGAATATACAGTATCTTGTGGTAGATCTCGTGCCAACAAGACAACCAACCCAATTTGCATCACAATACTCTAAGACTTCAGTATTTCCCTTGTTCTCATACAACAATTCTTGTCCCGAGTTCCCTTTTACATGTCTGAGAATGTAAATCACAGCATTCCAGTGATCAATGCAGGGGTTTTCCGGAATTGACTCACAACTCCCACTGGATTAGAAAGACCAGGTCTTGTTATAGTAAGATAAATGAGTTTCCAAACCAGACTTCTATATCTCTTTGGGCATGAGAAAAGTTCACCTTGGTCTCTCCTCAACTTCTGTTGAGTCCATAGGACTATCAATGAGCTTGCCAATTTTTAGGCATGTCTCCTTCAAAATATCAAGAACATATTATCTTTGTGAAATGATGACACCTTTTTTATTGTGTCACTTCGATACCAAAAACATATTTTAGATAGCCTAGATCTTTGGTTTGAAAGTGCCTGAACAAATGCTTTTTTAATTGAGCAATTCTAGTCATATCATTTCCTATAATAACAATATCATCAACATACACCGTAAGATAAACACAATTCCGAGAAGAAGTGTGGCAATAAAACACTAAATGATCTGCCTCACTCCATTTTAATCCAAATATCGGCACAATATGACTAAATTTACCAAACCAGGCTCAAGGTGATTGCTTCAAGCCATAGAGAGACTGTTGTAATTTACAAACTAAACCAAACTCCCCCTGAGAAACAAATACAAGAGGTGGCTCCATGTAAATCCCTTCCTCCAAATCACCATGAAGAAAGACATTTTTATTGCCAAGCTAGTGAGAGGGCAATGGAGAATGGCAACCATAGTAAGATAAACACAAACAGTGTTGATCTTAGTCACGGGAGAAGAAGTATCACAATAGTTGAGACCACAAATTTGAGTGTATCCCTTAGTTACTAGACGAGCTTTGAGACGATCTACTTCACCAATAAGACCTACCTTAACAGTATAAACTCATCTACAACCCACAAGCTTCTTATCAGGAAGAAGAGTTACAAGCTCCCAAGTACCACTATGTTCAAATGCATGCAAATCATCAATCATGGTTTGTTGACATTTAGGGTGACCAAGTGCCTCATGAACATTGTTAGGAAGAGTAATGGTGGACAAGAAGAAAACAAAAGAGAAATAAGAAGGAGACAAATGATGATAACTTAAAAAAATTATTATCAAGATATGGATTACGAGTAGATCAAATACTTCTTCTAAGAGCAATAGGTCAAGTATGATTAGAGTCAGGAGAAGGTGATGAAGATGAAGGATCTATGGTATGGGAATCTAGTGGTGGAGGATATGAGTCACGGGTACCTTCAGGTAAGGATGAAGGAGTGATTTGTGTCTGACAATGGTATGTGAGAAGAGGTGAGGTGGAACAACGTCATCTACACTTTGAGCTGGAGTTTGAGAGGAAGAAGGAATAATTAATGGATCACAAGATGATATAGGAAGGACTTATTGAATAGATGATGAATTTTTAATGAAGGACAAGCAGTGAGGGATTGCATCTCCCAAATGATGAACAAGAACATTAGTATTCAATATTAGAGAGCATGCACCTAACCCCAGCTTTTTTACTGAACAGCGTCGGATAGTAGTGGACAACGACGATGACAACAGATTGTGTCCAAAACAATGAAGAAGACAAAGCGAGATCGTACCCGCTCCAATACTAACTTGAAAAAATAAGATGACTGAAAGATATTGTGTTCAACCTACATTGTTGGACTTTTATTGTTGTATATATAGGATACAAGAAAGAGGCAAGGCACTTGTCTAAAACCATAACCCTAAGGCTAGGTACACACAAAGGAAAAAATAATAAAAATAACATTACATTTCAACACATATGAAGGAGATTAATTCTAAACTTGAGCTTTAGAAACACACATTGGAACCCAAGGGTTTCCACTTCAGTAGGATTAAGACATGGAATATATCGAATATCCTCTATTTATTGTATAATTAGGACTATTTAGATTATATGTGAATTATTAGGAATATATTTATTTATTCCTGAATCATATCTTTATTATTAAAGGATAGCAGATCTCCTCTATTTACTGTGTTGATTATATTTTCTCGATATAAATAAAGCACTTGTACTATCTCAAAAACACATGAGTTTAGATGGTGGTGGAGGTTGTGCTTGCAAGCTTAAAATGTAAAGAATCATGTTGAAGTCAACGGAGAACAAATAAGAAGATGGTGATAGCTAAATATAGTTAGCCAAACTATGGCTAAGGTGAATGCTTCTCTACCATTCCAAATGAAGGAAGCCTGAGATAATTAAGACCTGATTGCTTATTCCTAATGGTATCAAGGTGCTGAAACCTTGATGGAGTCATTTCCACCTAAAAATTTGCCATGTCACTGACTTGTTATTCATTTAGGGGGAAATAGAGACACATGATAAAAATAATAAATTAGGACCAGTTAAAAACTAGTCCACCTGAAAAAGAAAAAGCAAGAAATGGTGGGCGCAGTCTGTCTTTTCTAATTTTTTTTGCTTATATGGTAATGGGAAATAATTGAGAAAAATTATTATTTTCATTTAATTTAACATTTTTCATACAGATTATTTATTTTCACTCTTTCTTCTCTACTCATCCAAACATGTGGAACTTTTTTCATTCTCATTTCTATCCATCCAAACATATCTTTTCAACCCTATTTCTCTTTTATTTATATCCTTCCTATTTCTCTCCCTCTTATTTCATTCACTCAATTTCCCTTTAAATCCAGACAAAAAATAAAGAAGTAGCTCCTGTAAAGACCCTTGACTCAAACATTATGAAAGTTAAACAAAGGCAAAGGGTTCGGCATGGTCATACGCAACAAGCTAGTAAAATCACCTAAACCCACCTGCGTTTAAACATTTTTAACTTACCGGAATGCTGTAGAAAACGCAAATTTTATTACAACGAAACTAAGACAGTGAGGCCACTCCAGTTAGTGCTTACGCACTTTATCTATATCTACTCTACAATTAGTCCTTTATCTCCTTCGTAATGACACGAATGACGTGAAGGAAGAAAAAAAAAACTCGAGCAAGAAACTACATAGTAAGTAAGGGCATAACCGCATAAGCACAACATTTCCAAAATACACAATTCGCAACAAGAACAACACGAAACCGCGTTTTTTTCCTTAATTAGATCCAATTCTGGAGCTGCGGGAGCAGCGACAACAATATTATTGTGTTCTAGTGTCCAATTGAAGTTCAAATCGCATGAAGACGGAGAAACCGAGCAAATTGAAGCAACGTTTACAAAGCCCACGGAAAGCGAAACCCTAATTTAGGAAGAAAACAAGACTTGCGAGGAAGTGAGAGAGAAGAAAGGAGTACCTGGCAGTGGCAGCAGGTGTTGGATCAACGGTGCCGCCGGAGCTGATAACCTCTTCTCTCATCCCCTCACTCACTCTTTCCACCTCGCTACTTTCTCAAATTCCAAGCAAATGAAATTCACAACTGAAAGAGTAGCATTTGCAGCTTTGCTCATGTAAGTAAGTGTCAGCGCGTGGAAACCACTGCGAATACCAATATTTGCTATGCCCACGCCAATCGTGCTTCTGGCTGCGCCTGCAATAATTATTTGGAAAATGATAATTTGACTCTTGAAACTTTTAATTTCTTCTAATATTTTTTACAGAACTTTTAATCCTTATATTTGAATTTCAAAACTCAAAAGACTAAATCATCTCCAACTCATATTAATTTTTTCATGATTGTAAGATAGATTTTTTTATATATATCTGACCCCTTAAGCATTCTTTATTTTATTAATTATTTAGTAGAAATTGTTGAAAACAATCACGTACGATATTAGTATTTTATTATAAAACATGAGAAAATAAGTCCTAAAAATAATAATAATAAAATCCACATGTGCAATTATGTGAGTGTAATATCATATCACTCTCCTTTGAAGTTTCATCATATACTTGGAACTTGAACAATGAAACCTCTATGTGAATCTTTAAGCTTCATCCAATATTTTCTTCAATTTGGTTTTTTTTATGTTTACCCTTTAACTAAAGTTATTTGGCTAGTTTTTTAGTACGAACTTTGGTCATCTTACAAAATATTATTATTTGTGTATTGTATCTATTTTTAGATCTATCGATGATTTTTTTTTATGATTTTTCCTTTTATGTCTTTCTTAAATATTTTGATATTAAAAAATTTGAATAGGGGTTTGCAAAAAAAAAATTACTTAAATTGATTTTAATTAAAAATTATTTTTAAGTGATTGTGATTTATGTTAGATGTTTCATTCTAAAAGATTACTTAAATATATATTAACTTCCAGCTTATTAACCTAAACCAGATCTAAATTTGATTTTTTTTTTTGTTTACTTTCTATTTTTAATTTCATTAATAGTTGCTACAAAATTTATATTTTGAAGGATTAAATAGATACAAATAAAAATATTAATCTACTACTTAAGGCTAATTCTCCCTACACCCAATCAAGGTGCCCAATTATGTTTGTGAAAATATCAAAATGTTCTTAATGAAATTTGCAAAAATATGAAAATGTCCTTAATGAAATTGAAATTAGGTTAAGGGAGAAATTTGCACTCAATCACAACACCCCTTTTTTTTCACGCAACAGCCACCACCGCCACCTTCGTTGTCGTCTTGCCATTCTTCTGTTTGCATTTCTTCTCTGAGGCAGCTGTATCCATTAAGAATGATGAAAAAAATATATCACTTAGCTTCCGGATATAGAAATCCATAAGTCAAAAAATATACTTCTGCATGCTCACATCTGGAACACAATTAACTATTATGGATATGTACATCTGGAATTCAAAACCCAATTCCAAATATGTACATCCGGAATCCAAAACCCAATTTTAGATAATGATATCCGTAACACATTTCTCTAATATGGACATAGGCATCCAGAAGCTTCAACTGCAAATGTTAATTGCTTACAGATGTTTATATCCGGAGTGTTTAACAATGACTTCCGGACGCTTGCATTCGTAAGGTCCGTAAGGTTAAAATCAAGCTTCTGGATATCGGTATCTGTGACCACCTCAGCATGAACAAAATGCGAAAAACCAGCTTAAATGTCTTTTTACCTCACAATAATGTCAACCGACGGACCTTACAGTGCAAACGGCCCGTCCACCACCACATTAAAACTACCTGCTCTGTAGCTCAAACCACCACCAAAGAGAAAAAAAACAAGTTTCTATGCACCCTACACAGTTTTTCAAAATAAAAAAGACAAGGGCATAATGAGATTTTACAAAGTTTGATTGGGTGCAGGAAGTAATTGTCATTACTTAAAAACTGGTCCAAATAGTGTTCTTAGCCCATTTCTTGATTTTGTTTATGGGTAATTGCTTCTTGCACCTTCATATTTTTTAAAATTTTAAAAATATTTATTTTAAATTTCACAATATAAAATACAATATTATGAATTATTCAATCTGAAATAAAAGAAAATTATAAATTTTAATCTTCAAAATTCTATAATTCGAAAAATCTCTAAATTTCATATTCTAAAATTTAAAAAAATATTTAATAAAAAATATGAAAAAGTATTTTGGATATTTTTTAAAATATGGACTTCTTGGTCAAAACTTATTTCATCTAAAACAGTTATTCGGTCAACTGTATTTATTTTGTAGTATATATTCTAAGTCTATTTTAAAATAAATAGGAACTAAAGCAATAAATTTTAAACGTAGAAAGAAATACTCTGAACACATGTGCAAACCTCTCAAATCCTACTAGTTAAGTCTAAATTTTTGTGACTTAAATATTTTTTTAACAAATTCGACTTGAATTTTTTTCATTTAAATTAAAATTAATCTTTTTAGTTATTGTAATTTTAAAAAAAAACTTATTCTTATCTTTGAATTAGATGTCTTATATATAGTTAAAAATATGTATATTGCGTTAATATATGTATGTAATAGTTATATTTTAATGTCTTAATTCCTATGATTTCTTCAATATATATTTTTTTTTTATGTTTTTAATATTTAAATATGAGCTTGATCTTACATATTTTTGTCGTTTTTAATATTAAGTATGAGTTTTGTCTTACATTGAGTACAAATGGGAAGGATGAGCATTAAATAATAATAAAAAAAAAGACCTAGACCTATAAATTTATTATCTCAAGGTTTTGGATTAAAAGTGATCTCATAGTCTTTTGTATATAATATTAATGGTTTATTGGTGTTGAATCTATTCGTCATGTATCCTTGCAATAACCCAACAAAATGTTGTGAATATGGAATGAACACGAAGTGGGTGAAGAGCCATATATTTGAGGATTTCTTGTATCTAAAGTCTTCATAACAAGTGTTTCAAACAAGTGTCTCGTTGTGATAACAACAATGATACAAGTGTGTTATTATTATTTCTTGAGGGGAAGTGCCTTGGATCAAACACTTACAACTAACCCAAAAATTATAGCTAATAATCAGGACAAAACTCTTTCTACTAAATAACATAATAGTCTAAGTGTCACGATTTGATTGTGACGTTGCTCACTTGGCCTAGGTCTCGAGATAATTGATGTACCTTGCAACAATCTTTCCCTCAACAATTGTCTCACAAGAAACTCTTTGGTTGTGACTCGGCTCACCTGGCCTACACCATGTGATAATTGTACAACCTACAACAATCTTCCTCTAAACAATTGTCCCACTAATCGAACTTGTGACCTTCACTTTGATACAAATTTTCGAGTAAAAAACTTATCACTAAGTCAAAAATTAAGTTGATAGTTAGGGTGCAATTTTTTACTTAAGAGTGTAACAACTCAAATGTCACGATTTGATTATGACTTTGTCCACTTGTCCTACGTTACAAAACAATTTATCAACTTACAACAATACTAATATAGAAGAAATTCAAACTTCAAAGAAAGATTTTTAGAATTTCAAGTATCAATTTGTCTATCAAAGAGAAAGTAAACATTAATAAAAAAATATCCAAATTAGCTATTAGAATATATTAAAATTGAGAAACTAGAATGAAATTTTTTAATATTTACTAAAACTAACACTTAAAATCGCCTGCTATGATCTAATAGGACTAAAGAAATTTCCTTATCCAACCAAAAACAATAGAAAATAATATCTTCACCATTTTGAGCACATGGCCCTTCACCGCCAATTAACTATGATGCTACACTTGGCATCCATTTTCTTCGTTCAATCAAACTTCTCCAATATCAATGCAACTCAATACCCAATAATCAGTGCCTGGAACTTTGAAAGGCTAAGCCAACCACCATGAAACAAACAAATGTATGAATAAAATTTCTCCAACTACACCCATGACCATCCATATCCTATCACATACCCAAAATAAGCAACGTGGCACACTACTAAAATAGCCCTTTACTAAACCCCAAAAAGTGTATATTTGGAAGAACAGTTCCCAACAAAAACCATATCTCCATGGATATCAAATTTCCACCCAGGTTTTGACACATACCATGAAGGACCCACTGGAAGCTTATCCACAAGGAAAAGTTAGAAAACAACTTTGCCTCGCAATTAATATGAAAAGCTAAAAGCTGGAGGCGGCACTAACCAATAAATTTTGATTTAACCTTTCATGATTAAGACCATTGACTCAATTTTAGCCTAGCTATGAAACTCTATCTACTTCTTATAAATCCAACCCTTCATTCCCATCATCAACCATCAAACCAATCCTTCTTTTAGCTTTCTCTTCTTCCTAAACACTTCCAAAAATGGCAAATTCTCGCATTGCTAGGTTCTTCATGGAGGTAGCACCACCTCAGTATGTTAATGTGATGA
>Ga0123342_1000656_pt1 | contig 55883 bp, 26 predicted proteins | sample Turbeawhitnodule_FD_89960 | JGI IMG/M metagenome (GOLD analysis project Ga0123342, IMG submission 89960) | Root nodule microbial communities of legume samples collected from Mexico - Turtle bean Mexico white nodule | ecosystem: Host-associated > Plants > Roots > Nodule | place: Mexico: Nepantla...
ATTTGTGAAGATGAAGAGGAAGAAAGAGAGTTCAAGAAACTTACATTGCACAAATGGAATGCAAATGCAGCAGAAGGAGACGAACTCAGAGTGCGAACGCGAAACGAAGGCAAAGACGAGAAAATAAAGTTTGAAATTGTGTGTGGCGTGCTTCAAAATTTAGGGTAAAAAAGGATTTACGAATGCGGTTATTCAAATAACCGCATTCGTAAGTGCGGTTATACAAATAACCGCATTCGTAAATCAAAATAATTTCAAAAATGCCACCACGTTTTTTACGAAAGCGGGTAGCGCAAAAGCCGCACTAAATAAAGTGTATCATTTTCTTCTTTTTGCACTAGTGTAATACGATTGTAGCATTTCATCCTGTTCTTGTTCAAAGAGTCTATGTAAAAATAAAATATCTACGAGACTACAAGCTAAAAAGTACAATGAAATTTGGAGTTAGCTGTTGGATTAAATTAGTTTGTGTATATGGTTTTGAAAAGTATTACAATGGGTTGAACAAAGCAGATATTTCTACATGTGAGATTTTTATAGTATATGCTAGAATTGTACGAATAAATGCTGGTGTATGCCCGGCCATGTTTTTTTCTTATTGGAACGTGGGAAGTTGTAAGATGAGATGTATCAAAAAGAAAGAAAAAACTTCTTATTCAAAAGTATTTTGCCTCTCAAATTTGCAATTTGTGATTTTTGCTTGAAATTCTTTACTCAGAATCACGAGTCACCTTTTGTGATCACCACCTCATCTTTATCTTTTGTTTGATGTTGCTGGATCATCTCATCTTTTTCTTTGTGCAAATGGAATTGTTCTCTCTGCATCCTAATATTGTGGAGCTGAATTAGCTCTTGCTCTCTCTGCATCATAATATTGTGGAGCTGAATTAGCTCTTTTTGAGCTGTGATTTCAATCTCAGCCAGGTCATAATATTCCTGCTGGAGCTTCTCAATTTTCTTTCTCAATGACCTTTCTTGATCAAGTTTTTCTATCAAAGATGATATGTCCTCACGTACTAACTGTTCTAATGTTTTTTGATTGTCTGCTTCAGAGTTCTCCATCTGACATGATGTTATAGAATGTAAAAACAAAATCAAAACAACATGAATAATAAATTTGGACTACAGTTATCACTGTTTTTCTCTTTATTTTCTATAGAGATAAAACAATATCTTAAATCTTGAACTACCGCAAAAAATCCTTTAATTTATCATTAAAATTTAAAACCTATATCATGGAACTTAAAACCTAGCAGATACAAGAGGCTTCTATAATCAAAACAATGCTATACATATATAGCACTCACAGATAGAAGGGTACTATCATATATCATTATAATCAAAATGATGGTATAAATATAGAACACTCACAAATAGAAGAGTACTATCATATATCATTATAATAAAAACAATGGTATAAACATACGGAACACCAAAGTCAGGATACAGAGGGATTGAGAAGAAGAGTTTGAGAGAGAGAAAGAGTTTTCCGTTCGGTTTCGAGTGCGTCTTCGTGAGAGTGAGAGGCAATGTTCGTGTAATAACTCTTTTAATATAATTGGGGTTCGTGTAATAACTCTTGACTCAATCACAATGTCTTCAAGAGACACACAAACAAAAAGAACAAAATATCACGGCAACCGAAGCAACGAATACCAATTGATATGCAGATTGCAGAGAGAGAAGACGTACCTGTGTCTGGGTTAGGAAGGTAAAACCCTGAAATGGTGAGAGGAATGGGAAATAAAGAAGATCAATAAACCTTAATTTGATTTTGGTTGCAGAAATGAGAGAAATAGAAAGAGAAGAAAGGGCGATTTCAAAGTTAGTAACAACAAAATATATTTTCTGCATTCAATTTCAAAACAGAAAAACGTCACCCATATTTAAAGCAAACACAGAAGAAAGGAATATAGAAAATCAAATAGCGGAAAACAGTAAACAATTCTTCAGTTCAAATGCAGATAATTTGTTAAAATGAGATTTTAAATATATATATATATATATATATACATATTAAATATAATTTGTTACTACATAACATTTAAATATAAAAAATATTTTAAAAATATATATATATATATATATTCTAACAAATCAATTAAAAAATAACAATATTATACATATGTATATCAAATATTCCAACTAAAATATTTTTTATATTAATTATTTTTCATGTGTTAGCAAACAATATAATGATATTTCCTTTAAATTATTTATTTATTTATTTATATTATGTTTTCTAATTTAATAATTAAAATTTAGTTTCTTTACAAATATTATAAAATATATAAATTAAAATTGAGTATCTAAAAATAATGCTTTAATTTCCGGATAGCATAATATAATACCATTTTACTCAAATAACACAATATTTTCTTTCTTCCTTTGCAAATTTAAATCAATATAATGCCAAAACCCAATAACTTAATATCAAATCCATTTTTCTTCCTTTATTCACCGTATCCTAGGAAGGTTGATAGATAATTTCTTTGATAATCATTAATCTCGTAAACATATAATTATATAATATTCGTGTTTGAAAGTATTAGATGTGAAATTAAAATGTAATAAATAACTTGTTAATTATATAATAATCTTAGGTCAAAGAAAATATTTATTTTTTCTTAAGATTTTCCAACGTTATAAGGTAGTATTAGAGATTAGGAAATCTCATTTAATAGTTGAATAATCAGGTTCATATGTTTATTATCTATATTTGTAAAGTAATAAATGAGATATATTAATACTCATCCAATAAAGATCATCACATATATATTGATATATCAAAGTCATTATTCACAGTGATAATCATATAATAAAAAATAATTTAGATTAAAATATATTAAACTGAATTAAAAATAAAACCAGTTTTATTTATTCACATTTAATAACATGTTTGTGTCTTTGATTCAACTTAATTTAGAGATATAATGGCTTGTTTTGCTGATAGAATTTTTGAGATAAAAAAGGGTTATTGGAGAATGAGTGATATAGCAGTGAATTGACATTGACAGCTAGGCGATGCTGATAAATATGGTGTTTGTTTTGGTGATATGAACTTCATATAAGATTGTGGGTTTTTTATTAGCAATGATTACTGTGTTTCTGTTAATTATTTTTTTTATAATGTCTAAGTTGAATTATGTGATTGTGTATTTAAAGTTAACATATGTTTACAGTAAACCCTATTTTATGGCTTCAATGTAGCGTTGATTTCGCGTGGATGAAGAGGAGGTGAGTTATCTCTCTCTATTTTATTATTTGGTGTTTTTCAATAAACAGTATAGAAATAATTGAATACTAATTCTGAATTATACATTTTAAATATTTTTTATAACGTTTTCAAAAGTAACACAATTTTAGAAAGTATAAATTTTTTAAAAGGCATTTTTATTATTAGAGTGATGGGGGAGGTAAACGAAGGAATTATGGAGCGTGCGAAAAGCAATTGCAGTGACTTTATTGAAAGTTGATGGGCCAGGCAAAATTCAAAAGTTAAGAAATTTGCAGTCAACTCTGAAAGAGGTTACAATAAAAAAGACGCGTTTTGAGAGATGATTGTTATTAAAGTCAAACGCACGTCTCTTTAGAAGAACAGGAGAAGAAGCAGGCACAACAAAACCAACACAATCTAATCTTAATCTACTCTACCCAACATACCAAGAACTTCAGGTTCCATGTTGTTGTTGGACACATAAAAGTGTAACTAAGAACCAATCAAGATAACCCATTTCTTGTTCTTTCTTCTGTTCATCCCACCCACCCACCCACCCACACATTTCAATGGAAAACCCAACACCAACACCCTCAGATTCTCTCACTTCTACCCTTTGCAACTCAATCCAAGCTCTGGGTCGTGGCTTTGATGTCACCTCTGATTTCCGCCTTCTATACTGCAAAGGGGCACCTGGCTCCAGACTTGTCTATCTTGATGAGGACCATGCCACCGATCTTGTTCTCTCTCGTGCTCTTGTTCTTCCAAATGTCTCTTCTGACATTTGTTGCTCCCCGGGGCAGACTTCTATGGAGAAGATCCCTGTCTGCACCTTCCATGAGGTGATTTTTTTTTTGCTCTTTCTTGCTAGATTTTGATGGGGTGTAGCAATTAATGCAGGGTTTCCCTTTTATTTATCTATGCAGTTCTTTTTTTTGTTAATTTTATTGTTTGCTTTTGGGAGAGTATGTTTGGTGGGGAAACTTGCAATGACAGTGCTGTTAGTGTTCCTAGTTTCATGAGATTGGGTTTTTGGTGATTAAATAAACTATTTTATGTTCTCTTCTGAGTGGTGTTTTCTTTTTGGCAAATCATGGGCCAGTTAGTTATATAAACTGCTTATATTAAGTGGTACCAGGGATTAATTTGTGATCTAGGGAAGCTTTATGAAAATCGTGTCAGGAAGTTGGCTAAAATTTGCACTTTAAAAGGATAAGGCCTATTTCGTTACTTGAGAAAAATGACCCATTTGACTAAAGTTTTGGATGCATTTTATATGCAGTTGTATGCTTTCTCATCACCAGCAAAGCACATTTTATCTTACAACCTTGTCATATTTCTACTATGCTCCTCTTAGTGGCACTGATTTTTCAAACTAGCATCTCAGCTCTCCAAGCACAATCTGCTCTATTTGAGTTGTCTTCAAACATATGGGATATAAGGAATTCTTTCTTCTCAATTTTCTTTTGTTTTGCTACTTGTGAAAGATCTCATCCGATCCGAGAGAAGATAGATGAACAATCCTATAGCTATCTAGTTGGTTTAAGAGCCTGTATATTTCACAGACTATGTTATACTTGCATATTATAAACTTTGTGCTTTGTTTCGACAAAATCTGACCATCTTTTCTTTACTGTATTTAATGATTGGTTTTCCAGATGGCAAAAGTTTTCAATGAGAAGTCAGGCCTGGCAGAAGAATTTCCTCTTGGAAGCTTCAATTCAATGTTCAATTTTACTGGCTCCTGCATTGTCGATGAAGCAGCCACAAAATCCCTTGCCATGGTTGGGTATTTCATTCGGCTGTTTGAAGTTAAACTCACCAATCCAAATTTAGTCTTGAATGAAGAAATTAAGCGTTCTGTTCCTCATTCTTGGGATCCAGCATCCTTGGCTAGGTAACCATATTTTATTTTTTGCTGTAAATAATGTTTATTCAGTTGGTAATTTATTGTAGGAAATGGTTTTGATTTGGTATTTTTGAGTACTTAGAATTATTTTTGTTTGGTATTTTTGAATACTGAGAATTTTTTGAGGAGATTTTATTCATGTACACACAAACTACCAAATATACACTTGTGCCAGGTTTCACTTCTTGCACTAAAGAGAAGAAAAAAATATTATTTGAAATAGTTATTAGTAGTGCACAATAGTGCTGCTATCTTGTGTTGGCTCTTTCCAGTCCTGGGCTTTTAAGGCTTGGTTTTGATTAGATTTTCTTTCCAACTTACTTTAGTAATTCTAAATTCTAAAACTTGATTTGGAAATGATTACTAATGCATTGCTGAAGTTGTGATCACCATTTCAACTGTTAAATGCATTTGCCGTTGCCTCCCAAAATTTTATGTAGTAGAAGAAGTTTACCTAGTTGTGGCAGTAAAGATTGTACAAGCCATTTTTTGTAATTTGACTTGACTTCTATATTTTTATGTTAGATTTGATATACAGGGACAAGTACTAATACAAAATTTCTTTCCTTTCTTCTCAGTTTTATTGAGAATTATGGTACCCATATTGTTACATCAGCAACAATTGGTGGGAGGGATGTCATATACGTCAGGCAGCACCAATCATCTAGTTTGTCTGCCTCGGACATTGAGAACTATGTAAAGGACATTGGAGATGATAGGTTTAATGATGGGAAAAATATGTCTGGTCCTGGTCCTTTAAAATACAAGGAGAAGGTTTGTATAAGAAATGCCTTTTCCCCGTTATTACTCACCAAGCACACAATATTTTTCTACCTGTAATTATGTATTCAATTTCCTCTTCTTTATGCAAATTAGGTTCTGCCATATTTGTTGCATCATTTGTCCTTTCTTCCCATTGCACTCTCTATCTCATTGGCAACCTTTTAGTCACTGATTTCTTGCTGCAGGATGTCACTGTCATTTTTAGGAGGAGAGGTGGGAACGATCTTGAGCAAAATCACTCTAAATGGGTGGAGACTGTAAAAATGGCACCTGATATCATTAACATGACATTTACTCCCATTGTTTCTCTTCTTGAAGGAGTACCCGGTGTTAACCATTTGACCCGTGCCATTGATTTATATCTTGAATGTAAGTTCTAGACCAGATATTAAATATTAAGACTGGTGTTAACTTAATTAATTGGTTATAATAAGTATCAAGGGTAATGCACACTGTGACTTATATACAATCTGTTAAATTCATAAACTTTGTTAAAACATATCTAGATTTACTTAAATGCCTTAAATTCATAAACATTCAGGGGCATGTTAGTTTGTCTAAATTCACTTTAATGCATCAATCATCAACTACTTTTTTCCAATAAACGTTTATTGTCTAAAAAGTAAAATAAATATTCTAGAAAATTCACCAAATAAGAGCCAAAGCTTACACCACCAAGTGAGGTTATTAGAATCGATTAATGCCTTTGGGCATGAAAATCCAATTTTTCAGTAAAGCTATTTAAACAAGGTATTGTTAATGGTTTATTGGTCTCCCAATATTTTCTTATTTCATCCTCTGCTACTTTTGATCAGCTATCTTCAGTTTGATCTACCTTGTTCATTGGAGAGATTACTAGTCTTCTTCTAAACCTCAACCAAAACAGAAAAGTTTAAAATAGTAAATAAGTAAATTTATAAAAAAAAAAACTTGTGCATAATTTGATGACTTTTACATTTTAGATACGCAGCCTCCAGGTGGTCTGGCAGCGATTCATATTTATTAAATTCATTCAAGTTAGTCTTTTTTAAACTATTGATTAAATTGAGTATCAGATCATGATGGAGATTTAATGATATTAAGATGATGGATATAGCTTTCACGAAGACAACATTTTGATGATTTTTCCTCTTGCCTGTGTATATGATGCAATCCCCAATAAGTTTGTGGAAATTAGAAAATTATCATTTTACTATATTTGTTTACTTTTATACGTGCATATGTATATACGGGGTTTCCACCGGTGTTGTTAGAATATTGTAGTAACTATTTTTCGATTCAGTGAATCAAAAGACTAGCTAAAAATATACTATGCAAGGACATTCACATCTAACATGATAATTTCAAGACAAGTTTGACAGACAATACTGAAAAAATATAGCTGCATGTTTTTGCTGTTTCATATAGTGTAGATAATTCACCTGTCTGCTATATCCACCAGACAAACCACCCATCGAAGATCTACAGTATTTCTTGGATTTCCAGATAGCTCGAGTTTGGGCACCTGAGCAGAGCAATCTACAAAGAAAGGAACCTGTCTGTCCATCCCTCCAGTTCAGTTTGATGGGACCAAAACTTTTTGTTAGTTCAGATCAGGTAATGTTAACTAAGCTTGATTGAACTCAGCCAAATTTGTCAGATAGAATTAGAGGGCGTATGGAAGAGCTTCTGTGGAGCTTATTTTAGCTTATGAGGGTGCCTTATAAGTTACGACCTGCCTATAAGTTCCATTTGACTTATTTGAATAAGCTTCATAGAGAACCTTGTCAAAATAACTTTTTTTTGAAAGCTCATTTCAGTTATGTTTCAGAGTCACAAGCATATGAATAAATTCTCATGTAGTAAGTTCCTTTTGAATAAGTACTTAAATAAGTTATTTACCCAAACATGCTTATTCACAAATTTCTAAAATGAAATATTCGTGAAAGTATTAAAACTGGCTTTTATTCCTATTGGAGAGAGCTGAAGATATTTATCAAGATGGCTCAGATTCCCCTGATGTACTGATAGTATTGCTGACAATGTGCTGAACTAGCAAACCAATAAAACTAGAATTAGATTATTCCCATCTCAATAGGAAATCAAAGTTTGTACTCCTTAATGTGAGTTAATCAAATGATAAAAGTTCGCCCTTGCAAAAAATGAGATTTGTATGTCTCTATGTTGGATTCTCTCTTTGACGTGTATCTTTCTAATGATGGAAAATAAGTAAATAACCTAGAAGTTGTGATGTATAGATACTTAAAACTGGACATATATATGGAAAATCAAGTGTTGAAATTGAAACTGTGTAACTGCCTCAAGGTCATGCATGATCCATCTTTCCCTTTGATCTCGAGAGTGAATTATTATCTGTGGATAGAAACTGCTATATTTTTGGTCAGCTAACAAGTCTCAATCTAATGGGGGTGACTGGAGAAGATGAGAGTGAGAACCTCTTAAGTGGCATTAGTTGGATAGCTCAACCAATAAAGTTGATCCTGTGCTATGTTTAATAGTAACAATAGTTTTTCACAGTGAATGTTATTTAATAATTCAACAAGCAGTTCTAAATATTGATAGATACTAATCTATAGACAAGATAAAGTAAAACAACATATGATGGAGTTAACATTATGACATGACTTGATATGCAGGTAACAGTTGGACGCAAGCCTGTGACTGGACTGAGACTTGGTCTAGAAGGCAACAAACAAAATCGACTTGCAATTCATCTGCAACATTTTGTCTCCCTCCCAAAGAATCTTCTACCTCACTGGGATGCCCACGTGGCCATAGGTGCTCCCAAGTGGCAAGGTCCCGAAGAACAAGACAGCCGTTGGTTTGAACCGATCAAATGGAAGAACTTCTCCCATGTAAGTACTGCGCCAATTGAGTATACTGAAACTAGTATTGGGGACCTCTCTGGTGTTCACATTGTCACTGGAGCTCAACTTGGTGTGTGGGACTTTGGAGCCAAAAATGTGTTACACCTCAAGCTCCTTTTCTCCAAAGTACCAGGTTGTACAATAAGACGGTCCGTTTGGGATCATAACCCCTCCACTCCTGCTGCTGCACAGAGACCTGATTCTTCATCATCATTGACAAAGAAAGGCTCTGATGACAAAAAGGAGGATAGTTCAACCCACATTGGAAAACTTGCAAAAATTGTGGACACGACAGAAATGTTTAAGGGGCCTCAAGATATTCCTGGCCATTGGTTAGTGACAGGGGCTAAGCTTGGAGTGGAAAAAGGGAAAATTGTATTGAGGATAAAGTACTCTTTGCTTAACTACTGATTGGTTTTTTCTTCTTTTATTGTTTTGTTATTTTCCCCTCCTTTCCAGCAGAAACTGTAGTCTAGCATTCTTTTGCACAGAAAATCTTTTGAATTGCTTTTTAAGTAGATTTATTTATTACTCAGCAGCTTAGTTGATATACTTTGAATTCAATTTTGTTTATTTATTGTACATAGTGATATTGTTGACAGATGTTGACCTTTTCTTCTCATGTATTATACCTTTTCCGCCTGAGGACTTGGATTATTTTGTTGACTAGCAGACATGAAGAAAGAAAAGTGGGGAAAAGCTTCACATAAAAGAAGAAAATTATTGGTTGCAGCAGTGGTAAATCTTAATTTTGATTGGATAAAAGTCTCTCTGGGTGGGAACTAGAAGAAAGTTCAATTGAAGATTAGGGTAAGGTTGGTGATGTGTTCTCGCATTAACTAGAACCACTCTTCTTTATTTCTTTAGTTTCAGGGGTTTAGAAGGAAAAAGGGAAATATTAAAATGGATTAATAAAACTTTAAAGAAAACAAATAAAATATTTTTTTGTTCCTTTTGTTTATAATAAAATAATCTAAATTTTCAATTCAAAATATATTAAATATAATTATTTCTACAATACAAGTCCATTCTATTAATACTATTTTTATTAATAATAAACTTGTAAAAGATTGATTTTTCACATATATAATAACATAAATTTTATTTATTATGTAAAGTAAATATATTTTGGATTTGAAGTATTTTAGAAAGACGAAGTTTTTAGAATAAATACAATAAAAGATATAACAATTTAAAGTATTTCGAGGGGAAAACTTTGTAGAAGAAATCTTTTTATAATGTAAGAAAAGTTTTGTAAATTATGAAAAACAAAATCTAAATTAGATAACATTGGAGGAAATTAAAAAAATGAGCATTTTGAAATATTAAAAATAAAAAATAAAAACAAGAATATGCAAAAGAAATTATAAAGGCTGCTGAACTTAACTACTTTACATCTTTTTATAACGTCGTCAATGCAATAAATTAAGCAACTTCTCTTTGATAAATATCTCCTTTATCTTTTTTTTTTCCATTTTCATAAAAGAATTAACAATCTTTTCAAGGCTTCTTTTGTAATAACATGTGATTGCATTGGACACATTACCTCAATATCAAATTTATCACATTCCTCCTTACTTAATCAATAATTTTCCATCACCATCTCCTTTCAATATGAATCATTTTAAATATTAATCATCAACTATTTATTTATACATCACTATTAATTCCAATATATAAATTTACGAATAATCATACAATGCTAAAAACTATTAGTAATATTTCATCCATAAAGAATAATTTAAATATACTACATTTCATTATAAATTATTTTTGGGCGATAAAGTTGTTAATTTTTGTAATAATAGTTTTATATACAAAAAATAATGTTCATTAATTAATTGATAAAATATTTTTGTACATTGATAACATGAAAGAAAAACACACGCAAAGGAAAATTACAGGTAGTAATTTAAGAGTTTATTTAAAAGTAAAATAATAAAAAAATTTAGGAGAGAAAAATAAAATTACTTTTTCAATAAAATTAAAATTAGTTAATTTATAGAAATTAATTTATTATTATTTTTTTAACTCATACATAAACAATTTTTTAACTTATAAAAAAACAATTTTTATTTATTTCTTATTTTTCTTATAGCATGAAAAAATTGTTCCGTAATTATATATCCATTTAGGATTAAACAGGGTTAACAAATCAGTTCAAAGTGAAGTCATCTTGATAGTAATACAGTTAATTAGCCGGCTAGCTAGCTAATTGAATTTGTAATTGCTTCAAACACCTTGGCTTCAAGTTGCTACCCTACGTACCTCAAAAAAATAATGAACAAATCAAATTATTGAAATTTAATTTTCAACACTATCATTGAACTTTATATATTGTATGATGTGAACCCATGATATGTGTATATCTGTTGGCACTCTTTTACATCTTATGTAAAATGCAAGAACAAAAACTCTTAGCTTTGTGACACTCATGGTACACTGAGTTTCTAAGTTAATATATTTATTGCTCTGTCAGTGTTACTAAACAATTTGTTTTCTGCCAAATGTTTATTTTTTAATAAACAATCTCCAAAGAAGAAGTGTGAGTGTTTTATATTTTAACCCTTGAGTGTGTGCCAACAATTCAATTAGTGACTTGGAGTTGTTCAAGAAAGGTGGGAAAAGAGTTAAATAGAAACACTCAAATGTTGGGAAACTCTTGGATGCTTTCCAAGTCTTTTTCTTGCTAGCTATAGCTATATAGGATTGACACCGATAATGAAAAAAAACGGAAATAGGTATAGTATCTAAAATGTAAAATAAAAAATACGAATATATATATATATTATATAATTATAAATTATAGAATTTAATAATATAGATTTTTATGTGTAGAAATATGTTTCAATTTTTTTTAATAGAAAGATTTTCATTCAAAAATATTTTTTTCTTATTTTTATAATCATAATAAAAAATTTTATAATAAATTTAAAATTTTAAAAATTTAATGTATTTTTATTTTTAAAATTATATTAAAATCGTATTAAAATTATAAAAAATTTAACAAATATTTTTTAAATTAGACATTTTACCGATATATTTGATATGTACAAATATTTAAGAGACGTGTATGAGTCATATTTTCATGATAATCATTCTAAATCCGTAGTCAGAATACGTTCAGAACTAAATATATTGATAATCGTTCACTATGACTACATATATTTCACACAAATCTTGAGGGTATATTTAATGTTCTATTTTGATTGAGGCAGAATGTAGATTGTGTTAATTTTTTTGAAAGTTTTGAGTGAAGATTCTAAGAGGTAGTTCCACCAATAATAATATTTTATAGCCATTTTGTAGTCGTCATTATGCATCTTGCTGATGCCAATTGAAAACTACCTTCGAATCTTGCTGTTCTTTGAGACGGCCAATTCCATGCACCTCAATTTCGCTATCAACCAAAAACAGAGCATTCTGCAGAACTGGTCATAGTCAAATGAATGATACACAGTGACCTTATTAATTATGAGGCATTTGGAGTCTGCATAATTATCTTTAACTCATAATACATTGCTTAATTAGTTGGATCATGATGTATATATAAGGGAAGATAACTGTCTTTCCCTGCTGTATTTTACTATAGACTATTTCCATTCAGAGCCATGGTACTATTTTTGCTTTGTTTACTATTATTACATGCATTTTCAAGTTTCTTGCATGCTCCTTGCATATTCATCTCATCACTTCATTTGCAAGCAGGAAAATGGAGTTGTTGATGGGAATGTAGAGAGGATGCAGAGGGAGGTAGCAGATGAGGGGCTGGTTGATGGAAAAGTTGATTGGAAAGGAAGAAAAGCTTTGAAATACAAACATGGAGGGATGAAGGTTTCATTGCTCATACTTGGTAAGCTAGGACTAACACAGACACAGTTTGAGTTCATGGACACTTACTAAAGATTAACATGAAAATGTAACTGTATTACTAATTAAGGTGTTGATTAATTAATTATACATGAGTACTAACCATAATTAATTTGGGTTTGGGTGTAGCTGCATTTGGTATGGAGAACTTGGCAACTCTGTCACTAGCAGTGAACTTGGTATCATACTTCAATCAAAACATGCATTATGAATTAGCAGATGCAGCTAACATGGTGACCGATTACATGGGTGTTAGTTACATGCTCTCCATTGTGGTTGCTGTTCTTGCTGACACTTGGATTGGCAGATACAAATCTGTTGTTATTTCTGGATTCTTTGAGTCTTTGGTAAGCTCCAGTGTTACCTTTTTTTCATTACATCATAATACAAACTATTATATTAATCATTATTGGTAAAGCCAAAATTATAAGTTTTTCATAAGGAATAACAAACCTTGGACTGATTATCTGTGCATAGTTGGTTGGTGGAGAGACAAAGAAAAGAGTAAAATATATGTATGTGGAAGATGACAATATACTGTTTTGGCAAAAAAAAAAAACTCCAAATCCACATTATTATTATTATAATGATGATAAACTTTTATAATAATTATATAGAAAAAAAGAAGAAACACAAAGTAGCAAATATCAACTGGATGTATAAATTTATTGTATCATCATCCTTAAAAAGAATCACTTTTTAAATTTGTATACAGATTTGATTTGATTTGTTTTAGAAATTTTTAACTTTTAGATTCATACTATAATACGACTAGTAAGTTATTTTAACTTATTTTTTAGAATAAGTTAAAAAAATTAAAAAAAAATTAAAATCTAAATCTTACTAAGAAAATAAATTTTAATTTTCAATGTAATAATTTGATAGAGAAATTATATAATGTACATACATCTTAATAAAAACAATATATTCTCCTGGTAATGTAAACAGAAAATTAATTTTTTATTAAAAATAAAAATATTAATATACTTGTAATATATATAGAAAACAAAAGCTTAAAGAGTCAATTTTGTATTTTTTTATTAGGAAGTTTCTTCTAACACTTCAATTTTGAAATTTAATTTTCATAACATAAAAATCAATTTTGAAAATAAAAATTCAGAGGAGAAAAAAAAATTAAAATAATCTTTCCAAAACAACTATTTTAAATTTAGAACAATTATTTTAACTTGTGAAATTCAATTTTGAAATTGATTGAGTGGAAGAAAGAATTTGAAAGATGCAAGAAAAAAACACTTTTTTATTATTATTATACAGGTTAGCGGGTTTAACCACTCCGTATATATCCATGGAAGATTGCGAGTTTTGAGAGATAAATATAAGTTCATCAAACCAAAATACTATGTCTGTGCGTTTCTAGGATTGCAGCACACTATCCATTCCACATTGTTGCCTTAATTTATGTATAGAGTGGAAAATTAATGACATTAATTAAATATAAAAAACAATATGTTGGAGAAAGTGTGAAAAAATAATACTGAGATTAATTTTAACAACTCATACGTTGCTCCATTGAAATTGATTGTAATCTTAGTGATTTTTCTTGTCCATTAATATTGTTATTTTGATTTTTGAAAAGAGAAACAATAACAACAAGCTCTATCTAAACACTGTTATATATTCAGACATTGAATATAACTTAAAAGTAAAATTTATGAAGTGAATTGTGTTTGTAGGGACTGGCATTGCTTACAATACAGGCACACAGGGCGAGCATAGAGTCACCGATTTGCAACGTGTATGAGAAAGGCGTAGTTTGTGAAAAGGTTAGTGGGAAGTTAGAAGCCTTTCTCTTCATAGGGCTCTACTTGTTGGCCTTTGGCAGTTCAGGTGTGAAAGCTTCCCTGCCCTCACATGGTGCTGATCAGTTTGATGAAAAAGACCCCAAAGAAGCACTGCAAATGTCCACCTTCTTCAACTCTCTCTTCTTAGCACTTTGCATTGGTGGTGCTGTCAGTTTAACGTTTAATGTCTACATACAAAACAATAATGGATGGGTCTGGGGCTTTGGAATCTCCACAGCTGCTATTGTTTTCGCCACCTTAATCTTTGCCTTAGGTTTGCCACTCTACCGAATTCATGTTGCTCGTATAACAAACGGAATCATGGAGATCGCACAGGTATATATGAATTGCCACTGTAAAAGCTTTTATATAGATCTTGTGAATAATTTTTTTCTTTATAACGTCTTTCAAAGTAATCTTTACAAAAATTAGTGAATTTGAAGTTAATAAATTAAACTGTTTGTTTATTGAGTTATGATCTGATACAATATATATTGCATTGATCAAGCTGTTTGTTTCAAATTCTTGGCTACTATTTTCCAGGTCTACGTTGCTGCAATTCGCAACAGAAACCTTCCCCTTCCACCGAATCCTAATGAACTATATGAGATTGATAAGGATAAAGAAGCTGCAGTAGAAATAGAGTGTCAACCTCATACAGATATTTACAGGTTCAATCCTACTTTGTGTCTTGTAGCTTAAGTATTAAAGAACAATGCCAAATGAACTGCTGAATTTTCACCTAGTGCCTAAAAAAATTTATGATGGTACATGTATATATTGTTAATAGTTGATGCTTCTTCTGGCTCCAATGTAAATCTAGATAGTTTTAAACATGAAATTTCCTTTGCACAGGTTCTTGGACAAAGCAGCCATCCAAAGAAAATCTAATGTGCAAGATGAGAATCAAAAGACTCCAAGCCCATGGAAACTATGCAGAGTGACACAAGTAGAAAATGCCAAAATCATTCTGAGCATGCTCCCTATATTCTGCTGCTCAATAATAATGACCCTTTGCTTAGCACAACTCCAAACCTTCTCTATTCAGCAAGGCTCCACCATGAACACCAGGATCGCCAAGCATTTTCACATCCCACCTGCATCCATACCAATCTTCCCAGTTGTCTTCTTAATACTTTTTGTCCCTTTCTATGATCGCATTTGTGTGCCATTTCTAAGCAGATTCACTGGTATTTCCACTGGGATTACGCACTTGCAACGCATAGGAGTTGGCCTAATACTCTCATCCCTCTCCATGGCAGCTGCAGCAATCATAGAGGTCAAGAGAAAAGGAGTTGCAAGAGACAGCAACATGCTTGATGCATTTCCAGTACTACAGCCATTGCCATTGAGCATATTCTGGCTTTCTTTTCAGTATTTTTTATTTGCCATAGCTGACATGTTTACCTACGTGGGACTTCTTGAGTTTTTCTACTCAGAGGCACCAAAAAGCCTTAAATCCACATCAACCTGCTTTCTGTGGTGCGCCATGGCCATTGGCTATTTTCTGAGCTCCATCTTGGTGAAAATTGTGAACAGTGCAACCAAGAATATTACTGCAAGTGGAGGCTGGTTAGCAGGGAACAATATTAACAGAAACCATCTTAACTTGTTCTACTGGTTACTTTCCATATTGAGCTTGATCAACTTCTTTCTCTATTTGTTGGTTTCAAAGAGGTACAAGTACAGGGCACAGCACCCTGCAGTTACTGGTGCCAATTAAGAGGAATGATACTGCAAGATAAGATTTAACTTAAATATGTTAATGTGTAACCAGTGAAAACTACAGTGGCTTGTACTTTTCTTTGTTTGTAAAATGTAATCCGTGAGTTAAATCTTTCATGAAAAGTGTGTATATTCATTCACATGATGTGTTTTTCATGAAAAACTGTATATCTTTATCAAAGCTTATAAGAGACGTCTTGTTTTAAAGATAATATTCCTTCATTAATAATTTGTAAATAAAATTAACTTGCAGGCAGAAAAAAATGGTACAAATATTCCATAGAAACCCAAAAGTTAATTAGTTTCTTTTATGTTAAAAGATAAACTATCATTGATGATAAATTTATTGTACTTTATGCAAAATATAATTAACAAGAAACTTCATTTCTGAAGGAGATTCATTATTTTACCCTATTGCACCCATTTCTGTAAAATTTGTATCCAATCTAAAATCTATTGTTTGGCAAATTTCTTTGATTTTTTTTTTCTATTCTCATATTTTACCTTTGTTGTAGGACCTCCTCTCAATATTTTTTTTTTCTTTGTTGCACACTCATAATCATGAATATGTTCCAGTGATCTTTACAATATAATATTAATAAGATTTAATGTTTAAATTAATTTAATTAATAAAATTATAAATTTAAAGTTTACTCTATTAAAAAGCTAAATAATGTTATTCATAGTTAAATATTATAAGAAAAAAAGTTATCGGATAAAAGAGAGTATAATTTATAAACTACTTTATAATTTTTTATTAATAATAATAAAAAATTTAAATATCAATAATTTTTCTTGTTTATAAAATAATTTTTAATTTAGTCATACTAATTATTTTGATATCTCAAATTAATTTTTATTTAATGAATTTGTTCTCATATATTTATATTTTTAATCTAATGACCTAAATTTAAAGAAGATAAACTTTTTCACTCACAATTTTTATCTCTCACTTTTTATATAAATATTTTAACACTATCTTTTTCATCCAGACTCATAAATATCTTGATACTCATCTGCTCTAGACGTCATGTTCATTTTCTTCACCAACACCAATCACTTTCATTCATAGTCATCTCATTCATCAATTACATTTTTTTTTTTTATATTTTCGTTTGTATTCTATTTTTGTTAAAAATGGAAGTCTTACATGAGAAGGTATTAAACTTCGATCAAACCGTTAATATTAAAATATTTTTTTTTATAAACATCAACTTAATTGACGATAATGCATTTACATTTTAAAATTAGATTAATTAACACTAAATTTTTTCAATTAATAATTAATATTAATTTAACCAACAATACTTAAAGTTAACTTGAAGTACCATATATAACTTTAGAGTCGCATCAATATTCTATTTAGGGTTGAATTTTATTTACACTAAATATTTATTTTCTTGTAATTACAATTGTGTAACCTTTGGAAAAAAATCACAATACTAATAAATTGTCATATATAAATTAACGTCGTGTAATAATATTTTTTATTTGTAAATTACAAAAATTATTAATAACTCAGTAAAGCAAATGTGTTCTTTTATTATACACACGTGTTTTTATAATGATCAACAGTTTTTTTTTCCTTAAAAGAGAACATCTATCCTCAAGATATATATTATCTACAACATAAAACATAACACTTAAAAATAATTTCCATTTAAAAAAAGTCAGTAGTAGTCATTTAAGATATAATGAAAGACTTATTTATGATTTTGTTTTTAATGTTGGGTTAGATTTAAGAGTGAAAGCATGAAGATTTGAGAAAATGTAAATTTTTTTTTTAAAAAAGGGTGAAGAAATTGTATATGTTTTAATACATATGAAATTTTTTATTAAAATATGTAATTGATGTGATGGTTATGATTAAAAATATTATTAATTAAAATACGTGTTAATAATATTTTTAATAAAGATTGTAGCATTATGCAACCTTAATATAATAAAAATATTATTAATTAAATTACGTGTTATTCTTCCTTCTTAATTTGTTTTTATTTATAAATAATCATATACTAATAAAAAAAATTAAAAATATTTCATTATATTCGTACAAAACACAGAAAAATAAAATTACAATGATAAGGCAATTTATTCAATCAAGTGTGGGGAGACAACGAATTAAAGTGAAGTGGTCTTAGCAGCCATAGCCGGCTAGCTTTGCTTGAATTTGTATCAGATTGAGACATCAACAACTGACTCCAACAAACAAACAAATGGATATGTCAATAAACCAAATTTAATTACTATTGTATAATTTTCACCATCATCAAAGTTTATATATATACTATGATGTGAACACTTGATGATTTACTCTTTTAGATTTTATGTAAAATGTAGCAACAAAACTTTTTTTCGTGTGATGACACTCATGATACCCGAGTTTTTAAGTTAATTTATTGCTTAGTTAGACCCTGAATTTGTCCAAGAAAGGAGGAAAAGAATTAAATAGAAGCACTCAAGTGTTAAGCATTAACTTTTTTTTTTTTGTTAAATTTGATTTTATGTGATTTTTAGTGTCATCCACCTCATACCTCATAATGATAATGATATTTCTATGGGATCATATTAGTTTTATACTTTACGAATGTTTCGATCTTTATATAAAAATCTACTATCCGACCAGACATAGATAAAACTATCTTCACAGACAAACACATACCAAAACATATTGGAATATGTATTACCTATAAAAAAATTCTGCAACATTAAGGATTAGAATAAAACCAGAATTTTGCTTTGCCTAACTCCAAAATTTTTTGCATCATTATGCATTACAATTCTGCAGAAAATTAAAACCGAGCATTTTGGTAATTTGGCATCGTCGCTTCCAGAATTTTGCTTTGCCTAAATCCAACTTCACATATTGCTATGCCACATTCCACTTCAGCAGAACAGCTCCCTCCATTTTGCTTCCCTATTTGTACTTAAAACAGCTTTAATTGATAGTAACATATGATAAACAAAACAAAGAGAACCAAATATCCTAGAACATGAGATCTTAGTCATTAAATAATTTTACTAATACAAATATTTTAATACAAAATAAAGCTTTATAAAATTCACGATGGACGGGGTCAATGGGTGATCATGAAGGCCTATGGCCTAGAGCAGATGGACGGGGTCAATGGGTGATCATGAAGGCCTATGGCCTAGAGCAGTGATCTTCATTACACTTTGAAGGGGTGTTGTTCTAAGGTCGGTCCAAGTGAGAGAGCCTACATTATAATTTGTTTCAGAGGGAGCCTCTTTTTGTGCAACCTCTATAAAAAAAATAAATTCAAGATGAAATTATCACATTTTAAAAGTATAATAAAAATGGATGACATACATTTTTTTTCTTATACTATAATACTATATTCGTTTTTGTTTCTAGTACAAATTTTAAATTTATTGTGTGTTTGTAGTAAAAAAATTATTATAATAAGTCGTGTTTTTTATGTAATAAATTTATAACGTGAATTATATTATAATATTATAACATTCACGTCAACCATGAATCAACCTAAAATATTTTAACATTTTAAGTCATACGGAAAATCTGTTTGACATTTAAAAGAAAAACTGGCAATGATCCATCTAATAATTTCCTTACTACAAGTATCTATAAAGTTTGGATTAAGAATGAAAATCAATTTTGTGTAAAAATAGAAAAACATATTTAACTCAATAAAATTTTAAGAAAGTGTAATTAATATAATATTGAGAAACTAACAAAACATCTCATTAAAAAAATTAATGTAAACACTACAAGAAAATCATCAGAAACTAATTTTAGAGACTAAAATAATTAGTCACTATATTGACTAAATTAAAGATAATTTATAAACTAAAAAAAATATTGGTATCTAAAATCATTTCTATTGTTAATAAAAATTTATAAAATAGTTTCTAAATAGGTGCCTAACTATTATTAACTACCTACTTATGTTTTAAACTAGTCTCTAAAAAGAGAATATAAAATATTAGTATCTAAAACATTGGTAGCTAATTTAGATAATAATTTAAAAATCATTTTATAATATTTTATTAATAATAGAAACCATATTAAATATCAATAATTTTTAATTTCTAAATTAGTATCTAATTTAGTCAATACAAAACTAATTATTTTTTGTCTCTAACTTTGATTACTATTTAATGATTTTATCGTAGTATAGATTGAATTACTTTTCCATTAACATATGTTTTTTATTTGGTACAAATGAGATGTGTTTCTGTCAAACAATAAAAAAAAACTCAAGAATTTTTTCTTAAATCTGTGTTTCAACAACAAAGATCCTTTTAGCAACATTTCAAAAATATCGCTACATAGATAAAGTATTGTATAAACTCTATGTTATAATACTAGGGACTTTTAGCATTTTAAAAATGTATATTACCAATTAAGACATTTTGCAAAAGTTAAAACTAGAAGAAAAACTTGAACTCAGACTTGTGAACATATGTTCTGAAATTAGCATTTTGTACTCGTAATTATGATTCTTGTGTTGATGCTGTTTGAAACCAGTTTAGAATATTACTGTTGCAGAGTCGGCAAATTCCATGTAACTCAATTTGCTATCAACCAAGAACAGTGCATATTCTCCTTCCGTAGAACTGGTCATCAGCCAACTAATGATGGTGACCCTGTTACGAGTCACCATCACTCATTTGATGAGTGCATAATTATCTTTCATACATATAAATCGCTAAGGTTGAAGTATATATAAAGAAGATAATGGTTTTATCCCCTATAGTATTTTACTATACTTCTCTTTCTTTTCAATTGCCTATTCAAAAGTTTTCTGCATAACCATGGTATTTCATTTTTTTTTCTTTGTTTATATACCTAAGTTTCTTGCATGCCACTTATTCAGATCATCATTTGCATGCAGGAAAATCATGTTGTTGATGGGAATGTGAAGTGGATGCAGGAGGAGAGAGCAGAGGTAGTTCATGGAAAGGTTGATTGGAAAGGAAGAAAAGCTTTGAAGCACAAACATGGAGGGATTAAAGTTTCATTGCTCATACTAGGTAAGCTAAAACGGATGCAGTAAGTTCATGAACATTTTCCTAAAGAGTAACATGAAAATGTAACAATACAAATTAAGGTGTGTGGATTAATTATATATTTATCCCAAAGTAAGAGAAAGAAACATGAATACCATTTTCACTTTTTCTCTTTTCCTTTTGGAATCAAAGTCTAGTTTGAGAATTGGTGAAGTGATAGCATTACCACTAATAAAAAAACAAACAGAAAAGGAGAAATCCTTAATTTAGTGACCACTAACCATGTAACTTTGATTGTTTAATGTTTAAATCGGTTATATTAATTGCACGTAGTGTTATTTGGGTTTGGATGCAGCCGCAATTGCTATCGAGAACATGGCAACTCTGTCACTAGCAGTGAACTTGGTATCATACTTCAATCGAAACATGCATTATGACCTAGCAGATGCAGCTAACATGGTCACCAATTACATGGGTGTTAGTTACATGCTCTCCATTGTGGTTGCTGTTCTTGCTGATACTTGGATTGGCAGATACAAATGCGTTGTTATTTCTGGATTTTTTGAGTCACTGGTAAGATCCAAAATTACCTTTCCTTTGCATAATAATACAAGTTATTAGTCATTCATTATAAGCATCATATGTGAGTGTGAAATTACAAGTTTTGATAAGGAATAATCGTCTTTTGACTCTGAGTGTATAGTGGGAAGAGAAAGAGAAAAAATGATAAACATAAAAGATAAAATGATTGGAAAGGAGAATAAAGATAAAAATAGTGTACTATAAATATGAAAACCTCAGTGTGAAAAGATATGTAGCCAGTGATCAGTGAGTAGCATCACTAAGGAAATGCGTATCGAATCGAATTGGATTTTGAAGTGGATTTTAGTGTAGAATAGAACTTATTCTTCTTGTTTACTGTGGATTCTATACACATTAATTGTTCTCGCATGTACACATACTTCTTTTTGCAAACTTTTCTTTATTTTTATCTTTCTAAACAAAAAAATATAAATCTTATTTTATCAATCAATTTTATAAAATTGAATTAAAATTAAAATTTGTTTTTTAATAAAATATATCATTTTTTATTGAACTGTTGTTGGATCATCGGAGTTGATAAATTTCGTCATAACTGCATACATCAGTTCAAATAATTTTTTCTTATATTTTTTTATGATCCTCACTCTAATTTCAAAAACCTTAAATGTCTTTCTAGAATCCTTTACACATTCTGAAAATTATTATCCAAAAATGTATTAAAAAGCTTTTAGATTACAAATATGAAGCCGTATGAGTGTTTCTAAACATATAACAGGAAATAGTATCTAACACATTGCAACTTATGTATTCCTAATAGAATCAAATAATGTCTTATAAAATTAATTCTAGAATAGTGGTGAAGGAAATTCTAGAATATATAACCTAAAGTAGTATCACAAACATTTTGACTTATACACTTCAAAATAAGATCAAATATCTTTTAAAATAATCATGCCTGAATAGAGATAATACATTTTAAAAGTCTATTTCAGAATTATGCAAGATAAGTATTATTTTTACATAATTCCGAATAAAAACAAATCTGAAATATATAATCTAAAATGATACTTTTAGTACTTTATATTTATTAAAAAATGAGAAAGATTAAATGGGAATTTTAAAAGGTAGAGAGGTACATGAAGAAAAACCTGTGGTGGATAAAAAAATCTGGGGTGCATAAAGAAAAACCTGTGGTGGATAAAAAAATCTGGGGTGCATAAAGAAAAACCCACCCTTTAATGCTTGTCTTAGCGTATCCCAGATTAAGCAGAAGAACAGAAGTCATAGCCAACAGCTAACATTTTCATCGAAACAGAGCTCGAATCCTTTTAATTTTGAAACACATTTCATCAAAATCAATGTATTTCAATTAATTTTTTGTAATTTAAAAAGATAAAGAAATATCAAATAAGAAGTATTTGTAAGAAAAAATTATGTTGAAGTAAAAATAATTGAATAGAAAGTGAGCCAAAATGTATATATAAATGTATAGTTTCGAAATCGATTTTGAGGATCACCGAAAAAGCTCTTTTGTTATGGCTTATTAAAATCTTAAACAGATGCAATAATGTTGTGAATTGTGTTGCAGGGACTGTCACTGCTTACAATTCAGGCACACATGAAAAGCCTGAAGCCCCTTATTTGCAACGTGTATGTGAAAAATGCAGATTGTGAAAAGCTGAGTGGCAAGAAAGAAGCATTCCTCTTCATAGGGCTCTACTTGTTGGCCTTTGGCAGTTCAGGTTTGAAGGCTTCCCTGCCATCACATGGTGCTGATCAATTCGATGAGAGAGACCCCAGAGAAGCAAAACAAATGTCAAGCTTCTTCAACAGTCTCTTGTTAGCAGTTTGCATCGGTGGAGCAGTGAGCTTAACGTTTAATGTGTATGTTCAAGACCACAATGGCTGGGACTGGGGCTTTGGAATCTCCACTGTTGCTATTGTTCTGGCCACCATAATCTTTGCCTTTGGATAACCACTATACCGAATTCATGTTGCACATGCTAAAAACGGCATCATTGAGATCATACAGGTATAAACACACCCTTTTCAATTACTAATTACCTTCTTGTTTTAAGTTGTTCTGCATGTATCAGTACAAAAATTCTTGTATCTTTGTCTAGATTTCATTAATGTACATTATTTCTAATTACTAATTAGTGCTTATACAAATATTATGTCACTACTTCAATTCTGAACACAATGGCAACACACATGAATTTTATATAATGAGCCTTCAGTTATAGATTATTTCTTGTATCAAATTAATGTTTCAACATTGCATTGATCAAACTGTTTGTTTTAAATTGTTCGCTTTATTTTCCAGGTCTACATAGCAGCCACTCGCAACAGAAACCTTCCCCTTCCTGAAGATCCTATGGAATTATACGAGATTGAACAGGACAAAGAAGCTGCAGTGGACGTAGAGTATCAACCTCATAGAGATATTTACAGGTTTAATCCCACTTGTGACTGAAGTTAGTGATATGTATATATTTTACTTCATGATAGCTTAAGCACTAAACTTGATACATGGTTAGAGTAAAAGGCCTTAGATGTCATCTTTTATAAACAAAAAAGCTTCTTCTGCCAACTATATTACTCCAATTCCAGTGCATTTAGTTCTAACATTGAGGTTCCTTCTGCATAGGTTCTTGGACAAAGCAGCTATTCAAAGAAAATCTGATGAGCAACATGAGAAGCAAGAGGCCTCAAACCCATGGAAACTATGCAGAGTGACACAAGTAGAAAATGCCAAAATCATTCTAAGCATGCTCCCTGTATTCTGCTGCTCAATTATAATGACCCTTTGCTTAGCACAACTCCAAACCTTCTCTGTCCAACAAGGCTCCACCATGGACACAAGGATCACCAAGCATTTTAACATCCCACCTGCATCCCTACCAATCATCCCAGTTGCCTTCTTAATCATTATAATCCCTTTCTATGATCGCATCTGTGTTCCTTTTCTACGTAAATGCACTGGTATTCCCACCGGCATTACACACTTGCAGCGCATAGGAATTGGCCTAATACTTTCCTCCATCTCCATGGCAATTGCAGCAATCATAGAGGTGAAAAGAAAAGGAGTTGCAAGAGACAACAACATGCTTGATGCAGTGCCAGTAAAGCAGCCATTGCCACTGAGTATATTCTGGCTTTCGTTTCAGTATTTTATATTTGGCATAGCAGACATGTTTACCTACGTGGGGCTACTTGAGTTTTTCTATTCAGAAGCACCAAAAGGGCTTAAATCCACATCAACCTGCTTCCTCTGGTGCTCTATGGCCACTGGCTATTTCCTAAGTTCCATATTGGTAAAAATCGTGAACATTGCCACCAAGAATACTACTACAAGTGGAGGCTGGTTAGCAGGGAACAATATTAACAGAAACCATCTTAACCTGTTCTATTTGTTCCTTTCCATATTGAGCTTGACCAACTTCTCTGTCTATTTGTTGGTTTCAAAGAGGTACAAGTACAGGCCTCAACACCCTGTAGTTACTGGTGGCAATTCAGAGGACTGAATACTAAGATGAGATATCATAAATCATCTATAAGGAGTGAAAAATTAGTGCATTGTATTTTTCATCGTTTGTCAAATGAATCACATTTCTTTTCCTTGTAACGGCTTTAGTTAGAGCTATAGTTTCCAAGAAATCTATATCAAACTTTTACTTTACCTCATGCCTTTGGACATTTTTTAGTTCTATTTTCATCTCTTTAATATTTGTTTTAATCTTCCTTCATTTTCACAATGGTTGTTAAAACGGGTTTTGCCTATCAGACTAGCCTTTTTAACCAGTTCTTGGGGAATGACTATTCTGGTTTAACCTTTGAAATAATCTTAAGGCTTATTGGGATGAGTTAATTTGGGCAATTGCTTCTCATCCCGATCACAGGCAAAATGCCCTTTGTAGTTTTCTAAAGAGGTGGGGTGTAGCTCAAAATGTATTTCAAATTTGATATACAATTAAGATAGTTAGTGAAGTTAGACAGAATAATCATGACAGCGTTAACCTTTGACACAAACTACAGTAGATTCTCTTCTCAGTGCACTTTTTTTTTCATTCATGTCAACCTTTATCTTCCCCACCTATAAATATGAGAATCTCCATTGAAATAAACTAACAATTGGCTTATTTCCTAATGATAAAAACTGCAAATTACTGTTGCCTTTTTTGTTTAGGGTATACTAATACCACTATGGTTAACTATAGTGTTCTAAGAAAAGTGTTTTACCCCAACATATAGTTTGCAATACACTAATATTAAAAGAAATTAATTTATATATATATTAAGTTGTGAAGTGAGTGTTTTTTGTTTTATAATATCAAAATATCAGCACTTGTGAAGAAAGCACTATGTAGCAGTCCAGAAGAAGACATTCCAATCCTATGGAGATTTAGTTGGTGTTTGTAAGAATAATAACGTATGTCTTTTTCACATCAAAAGTATGAAAAGTGACAAGAAAGAAACATTTCGTTAGGCTCTACTTGTAGGCCCTTGTTAGTGCAGGTTTCAAGACGTTATCCAACTATTTCAATCATCTTTTATTAGTGCTTTGGATAGGTGGTGTAGGATGAGACTAGATGTGTGGGTTTTATGGACAATCATTTATTTTGAAACTTTAATTTCTTTCATATTCTCGTATCACTACCAATAATATTATTACTTTATTTTAAAATTTTGTTTACATTTATTTTTATTAGTTAAATATAATATTTTATTATGAAAAGTACTTTCAAATATAAGTGAGAAAAAAAGTGTCAATCAAATTTTATTGAGATTTTAAAGTTTAAGGAAGCTAAACTGAACATTGTATGCACATATGAAAGTTGCCTGATATGAGTGTCAAAGATCCATAAATTAAAATATTATAATTTTAGATTCAAAATACATGAAATTTGTTTTATTTGATTTGATATAATTTATTTGTCTAGATAGTCTTTTACTATAAACGATTTTATAAATAGTTTTTCGTTGAATTGTTTAGTATTAGATAATTATCCTTAGATCGTCTAGTATTAATATAAACAATTTTTCGCTAAACCATGTTTATTAGTTTAGTCAATTTGAGTTAACAGACTAGACAATATAATAATAAATTTGTCTAAACTATTTGTTTATATTAAATTGTTTAGTTTGTTGACAAACCTTCTAAACCCTCTTATTTCACACTAAATAGTCTCATATGCATTTTTAATATAGGGCCATCTAATATATGTATTTAACCGTGGACCGTCTAGTTTGTTAATAGGCTGATTAAACCATCTTATTTGTTATTTGTAAGTTAAATTTTCTTTTGCTTATATTTTTCGCTTTATATATACCTTCTTTGTTTTGATTTTGATAACTTGAAATGATACACATATATTCTTTGCGTTTGTTCTCTTTTTTTTTTCTTCTCTCTTTATTCTTTATCTGCTGTCATGAAGAATTTCATGTACTATATTATTTTTTACTTTATGCAATAACAAAAATCATAATCTGAAACATAAAAACTGTGGCCTAAAATTTAAACAATGGTTTGGCCACAGTTTTCTAGTCGTAAAGTATGCAATTGTGAACATAACTCCAAGATAATTGTTTTTTTCTGGCCACATACTTTAAATTAGTAGAATAAGACGACCTTTTTTCACTGATTGTCTTTTAATGGTATATATATTCTTTGTCGTAACATAAAAAAATAGATATATTCTTTGTTTTGTTCTCTTTTTTTTCTATCTCTTTCTTTTTACTCTCAAGGTTGTTCTCTTTTTATTCTTCACGTGTTCGCTTATTGTCATGGAGAATTCCATATGAATTCTTCCAATTGTCTCTTGAGAAGATGTACTGCGTATCATGTTTTTATAATTAAGAATGAATAGCATCATTGAGATTTAATATGTATAAGGGTTTAGGTATACATCGATAGACCCAACCCAAATGTTACATTCTGCATACAAGAGCAAGAAGCTCTGTAATACATCTTCATATAACAACGAAAACTTTGACCCAGTTCTTGTGCCTGATATGTCGCTATTATATTCTTATAACTATGTTAATGAACATGATTTGCTCTGTTAGGTTTGTTAATTTAGATTAAATACTGACAACATGTTTGAGATTAAATTATATATTAAGACATTACGCTATTTGTTGTAAACTTAGGAGCTAATGGCCACTTCTTACCCATATATAGGAACTGCAGTTATGTAAATAATTTAGAAAAAACATACCAATTGTATTTTTCATCGATTGTGGAACCTGCGTGTAGAGTTCCCATTTTGTTATATGATTCTTCGTATTCTCACTTCACCAAGTTTCTTCCCCTTATCGCTCTCCCTCACAATCTTCTCCTACCTTATCATAGCTCGGTTTGCAAATCCAAATCAACCAACCCTAAATCTCAATCCCAATCAATTTCCTCCACTTTCATTCAATTGAACTTCGATTATGGCAAGCCAGGCCGTGTATTCGGTGTGGGCGATTCCACCGGAGGACGTGGCCGCCAGATTCGCCAACCTCATGACCGCCCTCCGATCCGACTTCGGCGGGCCCCACTTCCAACCCCACATCACACTCGTCGGAGCCATCAAACTCACCGCCGACGACGCCCTCGCCAAGCTCCGATCAGCCTCCCAAGCCCTCAAGCCCTTCCACGTCACCGTGGACCGCGTCGCCGCCGGCACCTTCTTCTACCAGTGCGTCTATCTCCTCCTCCGCCCCGACCCTCACCTCCTCGAAGCCAGCGCCCACTCCTGCAAGCACTTCGGATACGCCAGCTCCACCCGTAACTCTTCCTTTCACTCTCCTATTAGAGAAAGAAACTTCGTAATTTGAAATATTGATGATTCGATTCCTGTTTCTGCAGCTTACATGCCGCACTTGAGTCTTCTCTACGGAGATTTGAGCGATGAGGAGAAGCGAAAGGCTCAAGAGAGGGCTAGTGCCATCGACCACACTCTCGCTGGGTTGACCTTTCAGGTATCTCGTATTGCCCTGTACAAAACCGACACTGAAGACAAAACGCTCAAATCTTGGGAGAAAATTGCTGAATGCACTCTCACTCCAAATTAGCTTCTCAACTTCAATGCCAGTACTACTTCTTGTTTCTTCATTTCCGTTTTATTCTCTCGTTCTTATGCTTTTTGCTTTGCAATTTCCATATTCCATACATAATAACGAAGGCACTGATACTTCAAATATGTCTCCTATGCAGCAATGTAAAAATTTAAAATAACAACTAAAAATGTGTTTGCTGTCTATTTTTCTGTGGCCCATGATTGTGAAGCCATTAATCTGCAGAAGTTTTGCCGTGGCAACATCATTCATCCTTCTTCAAAAGATTTTTTTTCACGTGATTCCTCTGAACTAGCTTGGCAACTATTACATTTTGTTGTAACATGAGAAAATGTTTGGAAGTTGGAATGGAACACAATCTTTTATGTTCTATTTTCAACATAGTCTTCTTATTGGGCACATTCATGTAAGTCTCTTCAAATATATGCATCTCATTTGGCATTTGGTTGTTCTCATTCTCAAACTATTGAGACCCAAGTTAAAGTACGCTACCCAAGAGCCTTAATATAAGTAATACTAGGTCTCTCTTTAGGTACTGCTGGATACACCAATGTGTATTCCGGAGAGTATCACTCTCTTCAAAATACTCCAAGGGCAGGACTAATATAAGAGAAAAAAATGTTTCCACGAGATCTTTTTGTCTGAAGAAAAAACTATTAAACCTGTATTGTATTAAAATTCTCTTTTAAAGGTTTCAGTATGAATTAGATGAAGAGGAAGTCGCCGAGGAACAACAGTGAGGGAGCAGTTGCAGTGATGTTTGATGAGGGTAAAGCTCCGTATGTGGTTCAATGGTTTATGATTCATGGCTTTATTTTAGAACACTAATTTATCAGTTAATTCCTAACACGGTCTTATCAGTCCATTATACCCAGCTTGTCATGAATAAGTTATGTGCAGTAGTTCTTATGGACGAGTCAAAGCACAAAACAGAGTAAAGCTATTTTCAAAATATCCCATTGGACATATACTCCCATTCATGTTTCTGTTTTGTTTATGCATGTTTCAGGTTCTGAATATAATCGATCTTCTTGAAAGTATAAACTGATTTGACTTATTAAACAATTCTATAACTTTTTTCCTTTTTTATTTTATGATAAAAAATAATTCTCTTTTCATAACATCCCGAAAATACATCTAACTATTACAATACACATTATTCTTATACAAGTTTAGAGTTTTTCAAGATATTTCAATTACAAGATTGTGACTTATAGAAGTACAAATATTAACAATATAAGGTTCAAAACTACATCCTAAGCCCTCCAGCGAATCCAAGAGAAAGGATCAGGATAAGTTCAAACATCCAATACCGAGTGTCTATAGCGGGATCGGATGTGTATGGACTCTCTCTTAGCTTCTCATCACTTGATATCCTTGTCTATATGACTTAGATTATCAGTGAAGCTAGATGATCTCTGTTAAACATAGATTTTTCATTATTAATGTCATCAAACAACAACTCATACATTATCCTAAATGTATGACATCAATTTCATACAATTTTCATCATTCATATATAATACATATTATTCAATCACATAACATTTAAAAATTCTTACCATTCAAGACTTATCTGATATAAAAAATAATATTTAACTTTCAAACTATCAAAATATAATATTTATACATGTTCACACAACATAAAATCAAACAATTTTATCAATTAACATCCTTCCAAGAGAAATTGAAACTTGTGACCACGTCCCCTCCACATTTAGATATTCTAGCATAGGGTACTGTTCAAAGTTAAAGTTACTCCAAAATTTAGGAACCTAGAGCAAGTTATTCAAATGTAACCAAATTTTAGTATGAGTTTAATCAAGTTGAGAGAAACACTTTTCTCAATTGGTCTCACTAAGATTGATGACTAAATCATAGAGAAAAATAGAGAATAAGGGATCCTTAGAGAAAAAGATGAATTTACTGTGTTTGAAAATCTTATTGGGTAGAAATGTACCCCAACAACTTGACGTGATTGGATTTTTTGGAATAAATGAGGTATGAGAGAGAAAATGAAGAGAGAAGGGAGAGAGAAAGATAAGTCTGTGGCTTTTTTTTTTCTTCTATCGATTTTTACTGATTCTTACATCTTTTGCCCAATTAATTTAAATATCAACAAAGTGTTCAAAACTCAATTCGGGAGTCTTGTGGTATGGCCAGTACTTGAATTTAGGATTGACAAATGTAGGACGGGCCATGCGAACTGATTCATAGTCCACTACCAAAAAGTGCGTTTAGGTTCACTCTGCATAATCTATAATTCATGCGGCCTAATAGCAGGGTGGGGCGGAATAATTATTTTATTTTTTCGTAAAAAAAAATCATATCTCATTCATCCATTTTTGCAATGTGACATTTATTTTATTTTATTTATAAAAAAAATTGAATTGAATGTACTAAAAAAATGAATGTTTTATTTCAATCATCTAAAAAAGTTAGTATTAAGAGTTATATTGAATTTAATGTTAAGTAAAGTCTTATATTTAAAATTTGTTAATAAAAAAATAATATAAAGAAGAAATTTTAATAGGATAGTTAAAAAAAATTAGTCATCTTCATTAAAATATTTTGTAGTAAACTTTGATAAGATACTCTTATACATTTACCTACATATATAGAAAAATAGATGCAAAGTAAAAGTTTAATTATTTTTAATCAAGCCTTTTTAAGAAGCTTCATACTTGAATTTATATTTTATCTTAGTTAAATGAATTGAAACATGATAACGTTCTAATTTTTCAGTAATAGGAATAATTTTTTTTTATAATTAATGAAATTTTAAATTTTGAAAAAAAAAATTTTTTATGCGGGCTGGCCTGCAAGCCCGCGAGTTACCTCTTATGCGAGACGAACCAATAAAATGAGTTTGCACTCCTTGCGCAGAGCGGACTAACCCGATTCACATTTTGCAAGTCAAACGCGGGACAAGCCTATACGAAGTGAACCAGTAAAATGAGCCCGCACTTTTTACACGAGACGGACTAACCCAACTCATATTTTGCAGGTCAAATACGGGACAAGCCTATAAGCCTATACATAACGAATGAGTCCAGATTATCATTCTCCTTGAAATGCCACTATTGTCCTGATTAATAAAATCAATAATAGTTATTCCCACATCTTCATAGCCAAATATGTAAACAAACCAAATGCGTACGCAGGAAGATGAGAGGAAGAGAACTCAAATGTTTTAATTTACTCACTAATTAATTGATAAATTGAATATATTACATTTCTTTAAAAGGAAGGTTTAAGCAATAAAATAATAAAAATTTAATCACTAAGGTAAAGTAACAAACTTAAATTCTTCTCTCCATGGTGGGAGCCATGCCACTCTCATAATGAACGGAAATTATGATCATGGTCGTAATAGCTTTTAAGCTTACTTACAATTTTAAAATTTTCAATTAAGTTCTCATTAAGAGTGCGTTTTTATTAAGTATACAGTTTTTTATATTTTTCCAATTAAATATATGTGATTAGATTTTGACATTAATTGAAGTGACTTAATTGTTATTTTGCATTATCATTATATTTTTAACTGAGTTTTTATTAAAAAAATTATTTAAAAAATATGTTAGAATATTTAAAATTTTATACTTTTAATTGAGTATATGTGATGTTTGATTTTGCGATACCAGAGAGAATAATAAATAAAGTTCTAGAACCTAATTTTTCTTACTATCCTAGTTGGTAGTGGCATGCTTGATACTATCAAATAAAACAGTTACACTACAACAATTCACAGCAGAGACCCAATTGTAAAGTATATAAATTTTAGGAACTCAATAACACCTTTTTTTAATAAAAATTCAATTAAATATACTTAAATTTATGAGAATTTAAAAGTTAATTATTTTATCAACAATAAATAATTTAATAAATAAAAGTATTAGAGGTATCTTCTACAACAAACCTAGATCATAAAGTCATAATTACAAAATTATCTCACATATCCAAAATTTAGGAATAATAAAACGAATCAGATTCCACCATCATTTAAGTCGAATAAGTTAAATACATTTTAAATTCCATTCTTTTAGCATAAAAATTATTTTTGATGTACTTTTCTTCTTAAAGATATTTTCAACATAATAGAATAGATAAATCAAGTGCTTTCATATTCTTAAATAAATAATTAAAACATATCATAAGTCTTAATACTTATTACACACAATATGTTGCTAAACAAGAACATGCAAAAGTTGTTCCCTAGAGAAACAAGACGCAACAACATACTATACATACAAGCATAAAACCAATTTTATTTTTACTTAATGTGATTAATTAATATTTATTTGCAATAATCAAAATTTCAAAATTTATTTATCGAGGCTGGATCGAACCATTTTTCTCATTTTTATGGTGTAAAACAATTATTAGTTATCAACTTAAAATATACCATAATGTTATAAAAGAGGTATGAATGTTTACAAGATAAGTATAAAATGAACATCAAAGCATCATAACAAAGAGATTGAAAATAAACATATTTATGAGCTTAGATGGTTGATGGTCTCTAGTAGCTGCATATAGTTATCCTCGTGTTTGATTGATCCCATAAATAGGATGTACTCATCATTTCAAGAAATCTCCATGAACTTAGATGGTTGTGATGGAGACATGGAATAAAGAATAGATTTTTTGTTCTTCTTCCCATAGAAACTAGAAGCAAAAACACTCTTCAAGTGGAGGTAGACAAGTTATAGAAGGTTGACCATTTTCAATAGTGAAACCAATTAAAATTTAACCACATATGACAAGAATTTTCAATAGTAAAGCCAATTAAATTTGTTTGGTCTTGGTATGTATCATATCCTCTTCTTTGGAAGGCAACTCCATAATTGAATGATCTAAAATTGTTGTCTTTTCCTTGGTTAAAATTTTCCCATCCTCCTACTCTAAAATTCTCTTCAGCTTAAACTTTAAAATTTCTTCTTCCTTGTTGGTTATTAAAATTATCACAACTTCTTCCTCCTGCATTTTGCAATAATGTTGAGATTCCCTTGACTATTTAATCTTTCTTCATCTACTTTTTCTGTCATTTCTAGAATTTTGTTTACGCGATTTTCAATGCTTTCTTGCAAATCTGTTACAATTATGGTTTTTGTGTCATAAAACTTAATTATTGTAGTCACCGGATAATCAAATTTCATTAACATCGTTCCAAGAAATTTCTCCAATGCTTTATGAGCAAGAATATCTTCCCCATACACCTTTACGATATTTACCAAATTCGTAATGCGTGAAAAAATAGGCAAAAGCACCAAAATGGGAGATATTACAACTTTAATTTGAGTCTTTTCTACTCTTTTGTAATACAACTTCAAAATATTCCTCTACCATTTCTTTGGCAGTTTAGGCATATTTTCATTTTGCAAAAACTGAGTAATCTACTCATTGGTGAATATATGACTCTGCCAAATATTATTGAACTTTCGGACGTATGACCATCAAAATTTGTTCATATAGTTAAAATTTCAGTTTGTATCAAGTTTTAGACCTAATAAAATTAAATATATTTTCTGTTCCTATACTATAATACGATATTGATATTGTGGATAAAAATAATTCGATATTGGTTTAAGTTTTTGTTTCAAATTGTACACCATTCATATATTTGTAGTGTATAAATGATTAAAATGAATTATTCTATGTGAAATTTGTATAATTTAAAGTTTCATTTCATCAATTCATTGAAAATATTTATACTAATTATTGGTCTACAATTAAAACAATAACTTTTTCTTAAAAAAGTAATAAATTTTTAGAAAAATTAAACTTATTTCAATTATTTTCATAATATAAGTATATGGAGTAGCATATGGAGGGTCTAAATTTTGAAAAAAAAAAACAATTTTATTTTATAATACAAGAATAAAAAAATATTTCTTATATTATATTATAATTACTGTTCATCTCTCTCTAATATGCTATACTTTTTTTGACACAGTTAGAACATTCTTGTTCTATGATATCAGCTACTCAAATAGTTTTTCTGACTCACTACCACCAAATCCTCTTTAATTATGGCCCTATCAAATTAGTTAAAAATAATAACCACACACGCACGTGGAAGGGAGAGGAAGAGAACTCTTAAATGTTAGAATTATTGATAAATTTAAGCAATAAAATAATAAAAACGTAATCAATCAGGCAAGAAAATAAAATGGCAGTTTCCAATCCTTTTGACCATAGTCATGTCAGTATATAATATGAATGAAAGTTACAGTGACTACTCCAGTAGCTCAAATTTAGGCAAACATTAAACGAACTTGATTTATTTTTTTAAACGACAAAAAAGTAATTAAAAACCACATTTATCCAAATTTAAACTCTTAAAATTGAAAAGCAAAATTCTATATTGATGACATAGACCTAAACAAAGAAAGTTAGAAAAGGGAAAAATAAGAGGGAGGAAACAAATAATTAAATAGATACCAACTTAAAAATACTATATCAGTACAGTTTTCCAATTAAAAAGAGTATTTGATACGGTTTGAACGCTTCCAGTTTTAGTTAGAAGATGACAGAAGTAGCAATTACTAAGATAAAGAAAAGTGCAGATTGGATTAGTGGTAGTATAATAAAGTAGTAGTTAATTAATTTGAGCTTATGAAGTATAATTGCAATGGTGATTTGTGGGTGTTGATGGAGCATGTGCTTGGTATTATGAATGCTATATATGTCTAACATGTGTTGGCAATAGGAGGTGGATAGGTGTTGTGTGGCAGAATGAGTGATGAAGCAGAATCCATGAATAGACGAATCTGTACCCACTAGACAATTTCACTTGCTATGTCCAATCAACTCAAATATGTGAGAGTTGAGTTGCATGCCTAGTTGGGGCATGGATGGTAAACTCTGCTTGAGATAAGCTCTTCTGAAACCATGCACCAAAAAGGAATTCACTCAACAACCTATCATCAAATCAACTATTGTTAGACATCGCTCAATTTCTCTTTATTCTTCCATTCAATAAAACTAATTACTACAATCCATCCTAGTTTTATATATATATACACCACTTAAATACTTTAATATGAATTTTTCTTCTTAATTAAATTATTATTGGAATGATAAAGTAGGTCAGGCCTAGTAAGCCGATCTGTCAAACCATCATCATTTAGATAGAAAAGTCAAATTTTTGAACTCGTGATTCAGTTCGTCTAATCCGATAGGACCATAGGCGAAGCAAGCTAGTCTATCAGTCTACTCTTCTTTATTTTTTACACACCAAAATAATTAATTATTATTTGACTAAATTAGAAATCATTTTATAAACAAGTTATTGGTATTTGAGCTAGTTTATATTATTAATAAAAATTTATTAAATAATTTCTAAATTGATATCTAACCATTAACTACCAAGGTTTTAACTACTTACTACTTTTTATTTAAATTAGTCTTTATTAGTCTTTTAGAGACTAATTTATAATTTAAGATATATATTATTAGCTAAAACTTTGGTAGCTAATTTAGATACCAATTTAGAAACCATTTTATAAATTTTTATTAACAATAGAAACCACTTAGATACAAATACTTTTTTAATCTCTAAAATAATATCTAATTTAATCAATATAGTGACTAATTATTTTTTGTTTCCTAAATTTGGTTGTTATTTAATAATTTTCTTGTAGTGTATATAAAACTCTATTTACATTAGTTTCTTTATACATCATTTGATTATTTGAAGTATTGTTGATATTTACTTTATTTTGTTAGACATTAAATCTTCTTTGATTAGTATATCAAAGTTTAATTCAATTTTATTGCTTTTTCTTATATTTTTATTGTTTAAATAGTGATATTAATGATTATAATAAAGTAAATAGATAAAAAAAAAAACTAAAAAAAATTGAAAAGTGGTGGATCAGCCAAACTATCTTATGACAAGCGAGTTACTAATTTTATTAACAATATTTTTTTAAAATTTAAGATTTAAAGATAGTTTTTTATGACTAAAATGTTTTCTTTCGTGAACAAATAAATATTAAAAAAAATGATTTGAATGAATTTATTATTATATATATTAAGATATATTCTAATAAGCTTTGAATCCATGAAAAAGAAGTTTTAAGTCTAATTAAAACTCATGTAAAATTTGCAACTCACTTGCATATTATAATTAGCTGAGATCTTTATATACTAATTTGATTACATCTTTAAGTTGATTTAAAAATATGGATAATGGTAGTGATTGATTTATAATAAAAATGAAGCATGTTAAGAAGAGAAAAGTAAAATATAATAAAGAAGGGTGCCCTACATTGCATGCCAGCAAAGAAAGAAACACACTAGGAGATGAGCTGTCACATGCCTTTGAATGCATTGAGGTACAATAAAAACGTGACAGTGACAAAAAATGTCCTGAATTATAAGTAATACAATTCCAACATTAAACCAACATATTAATTAAGGAGAGGTTAATGACATTGATTGAAGATATAGAAAACCTTCAAAAGGACTAAAATGAATAAAACTTTGTTGTATTGTCAGTTTGTTACAAAAGTTAATACAACAATACTCCCAAGAATGAGAATTCTTTGACGCACTTCTATGTAGCTGTAGCTTGCCCTAAATGGAAAATTACCAACATCATGCATTAAATATCTCCAACCTCAACCAATTTTTTACTTCCAACAGGAACACTGCTATTAATTACTTCTTTTATTTATTTTGTAATTATTCAATGCACCCTATTTTTAAAATTTTACTTAATTATATTTCTCATATGAATTTTTAAAAAATAAGATATAAAATAAAACGATTTTTTGTAATTAAAGTAAAATAAAAATATGCAACAAAGTTCTAAACGACACTGATTCCTTTTGCCAAATGAAAACAGCGTATCTGTTTGTTACTTAGAGTACAATTATTCTATGCTGACTTGCGTTACTGTTTGCAAGTAGTTGTTTGTTTCTGTTTTTTAAAATTATTGTAACATTGTAACTTTATAATTTTTTTTATTTGACTAGCATTTTGTTAAGGCATAAAAAACCATATATTTACTTATTGTAATTTTAATTCTGGAAAAAGTTTCAAAATTTAGTTTATTTCTTAATCATCATGCTATTAATGTAAACTATTTATCAATTTTATTAATAATTAATTGATTGAACTTATATATATATTAATCAACAATAAAATGATATATTCATATGGACCCTTAAGGATGATCAAACTCATATACAAATAAATCAACTACACTTTAACAATATAAAACTTTCCAAACATCTATTCTAAGTATAATCGTGACAACATCTTCTATCAATAAAGATAGACAAACGGGATTAAGACACCAATCAAAAATGAAAAACAAACAGAAAATAATTTAGAAGTAATCCAATATCAATATGAAAAAATCGATCTTATATTAAGATCAATAAGAAATTTTGCAACAATCACAATTGCAACATGAAGAGTTTTGAGTCATTTTTGTTCAATTTTTTTCCTATAAAAATCACAACAATTTAAAACCTCACACAAATATGTAAACGGAGAAATTAAAAGAGTTTCCACTGACTGTTTCACTGAATCACTGAATCATATCACGAAATATCTCTTATGCTATGTTTTTGAAACTTCGCTCCACGTCCCTTTCACCCCATTAATAATCGCTTCCACCACACCCTCTCTCTCATGCCCTACTTCCCTCACTCGTGAATCGGGTTTTTAAAAGTGAAAAATATTGTTAACAAAGTTAAGTTAATTTGATTCACCACAAGTGATTCAATGAATTAGAAAAACAAAAGTGAATAGAACATATATATATATATACAGATGCAGATGAGATTGTGAGTGTATAAACACTTTGTTTCATATGCATAAACCATTATACTATGAAAGATTGTTTTTCACTTTATAAATACCCATCTTTGGTCACTTTGCTTGCATTTTCTGATATCTGCTTGATCTGCTAAGTGGAAAAAAGGGAGAGAAAAAAAATATATATACACACATATATATATACCCACTATTCTGCTAATGTCTTGAACCTGCTCTCCTGTCCTGAATATAACTTCTCCATTTTGTTTCCTCACCAGGTTAGTGAGCAAAATACTCAAACATCATCTAAAATCCCTTCTCAATGGTTCACCACTTTTTGGGGTCAATCAAACACATTTTCCCTTGATACCAAGATTTGGTAACACAACTATAGCTAGATTGTGAACTATTACTACAAGCAAATGAAAGTTTGAAGCTAAATATGTGCATACGTATAGCTAAAGATTTAAAAGTTTGGCTGAGGCCTTTAGGGGTGCTTCCATTTGTTGTTCTTAACATTTTAGATTCTTCCTAACCACACAAAAGTAGCTGAACGATCAAAGTTTGCTTAGTATTTTCTGAAGTGTTTTTTTTTTCTGAGGACAATTAATAATGATGTTTTACTTGATTCAGCTTCCAGCCATGGCTTTTCCAAACCAATCCGTGTCATCAGTTTCTCCCGAGAGAAAGACGGGAAGGGGAAAGATTGAGATCAAGAGGATCGAGAACACCACCAGTCGACAAGTTACCTTCTGCAAGCGCAGAAATGGCTTGCTCAAGAAGGCATATGAGTTATCTGTCCTTTGTGATGCAGAGGTTGCTCTAATAGTCTTTTCAAACCGTGGCCGCCTCTATGAATATGCTAATAACAGGTTCTTCTTTTTCTTTCAATCTCTTCATTAATTGATACCCTGCCCTATTTCAACCTTTAGTTGTTCTTCCCAATTTTTCCCTTCAGTTTTTGCTGCTTTTTTTTGGGAATTTTTAAATTTGTAATTTTTCTCTTGCTTAAGAATCTTTTGAAGCATAGATATGCACCAACCAATTATTTTTGTGATGAAGAAGCTAGGGTAGAATTAATTTTTCATCTTTCTTTCTTCGTCTGTCTGATCTGTAACCAAGGTTCACTTGTCTTTGTTTATTTTGGCCTTTTTCCTTCTATGAGCTTTTGAGCTCATTCTCCTTCTCTATTTATTTTTTTCTGTTATGACAACTATATTCCTAGTTCTTGATTTGGTGGGCACACAGATCTGGTGTAATAGATTGATATAGAAGCATTGGTTGTTAGCTTGTTGCAAGAGGAAAGGATCTGGGGATGCTATGAAGGTCTGTGATATCATCCAATCCCTAAAACTACTCCCTCTTGAATTTTTTTGTTTCCTTTTTCTCCTTCTATCACTTCCACTGCCTCTTTCTCTCTCTTTTTCTTTACCCATCTAACAGCTAAAGCTGTCATGTTTCCATTAGCCTAAGTCCAAGCACCTTCACACTTCCTTAATAACAATCCAGTTAGTTAAACAAAAACAAAATATCACACTACAGTCTCAACAAATTAATTGTCATGAGTCAAAGACTTAAACTGAAATAAATAAACGAGTAAAAATAAATTAAAATGGTTATTGCTTAACCCATTACAGCAAAATCTTCTCTGAAACATCGGCATTTGACACCCACTTGCAAGATCCCAGTCTGGGTTAAAACTAACCCTAGAAATTAGGGTTTTACTAGTGACTGAAACATAGTTTATCATAACTAAGCATAGGGAGAAGGAAAAAGAAACTGTTTTCTAATCTCAGAGTGACAAAAACTTGAAAACATTCAAAGTTAATCGCACTGCATTTATTTGTCGCTGATTTGTTTTAGGAAATGAAGTTTGGGTAACTATGGTTAGGGCTTTTTAGGAATAAGGAGGGGCTAGACAAGGATTTGTTTGTCTTTGTAGAAAGAATCTTTGGACACGTCACACGGGATTTTTCAGTTCTTGACTTTTGGCAGAAGATTTTAACTAAGTCATACTTGGAAGTTGGAATTGGTATCTCTTTAACTCGTGCATCTGAACCCTAAAGTTGGATCTTCTACAACTGGGAAACTCTCTCCTCATCTTAGAGTAAAAATTCTTTTACATAGCTTCGAAACAGAAAAAGACAATTAAATAGAGTGAAGAAACAATGAGGGTCCAAACTGGGTCGTCATAATTTCACTGCTAGCTGTTGGAGCGTCTGCATTTGCTCAAGATCTTACACTTACATATTTGTGAAAGTTGTAGACTGAGAAAGAAAAAGAAAGAGAAGGGTTTTCTTGGCTAAATGAGAGAGAGAGTGCAAGTGAGGGCAGAGACAACGTACGACAATTTGAGATAGCCAATGAGAGAGTTCTGAGCGTTTTGGCTTCTTCCATGCAATGTGAAGCGTACAATTACTGCTCCTGCTTGTTGATAATTGCAGTAGCTGAAATGAACGGCTGTGATGGACACACACTTTCACACAGAAAAAACTGAGAACACAAAGTTCATATTTTATAACATAATATGCTGTACCATATGACTTCAAAAGCGTGCACCAAAAGTTAAATGGTTATACTAAAGTTTAGTTCAATCGGTAGAGTTAAATGGTTATAATAGAGTTGTGTTCTTTAACTATAATGTGAGTCAAATGAAAAAAGGAACGTACTTCACTGTTTTTTATCTACATCAAGGAATTATTATCCATGAATGGAATATTCTTAAGGCTAACACGGAAAATAATTAGAAGTTAGAATCGAGGTGTGCAATGAGGTGTGGCTGAGGGCATTATCCACTGTGAGATGGGTTTCCTTTTAGTGGCAGAGAAAAATTAGGCCTAGAAGTGGTTGAACCAATCATATTGTGGAAACCTGTGCCACCGTGGCAGCAGCACCCAATCATGGCTCGAGGATATTAAGGTATCAGTCCATTGAAAACTGTAAAGTTTCTTTTTCTACTCTAATTTTCTTCTTATCACAAGTTTTTATTTTGTTATTTTAAGATTTTATTTTTATCACATCCAATCAGACTTTGACATGGAGATTTGTGAGTAATAGATAGTGTGATTTTGCTTTTGTGAAAAGTTGCGTTCGGGGTTCAGTTGACTGAACCAGTTGGATGATTTGACATCATCCATGGCCAAGCCCTACGGTTAATCTCAAACTAATCCAACACACTTTTGTTTTTCCCCTTTCTGTTCTTTCATTTATGCACAAAGTAAGAAACCTGCTCTTTGACTTTTGGGTTGTACATTTATAATCTTGTAACAGGAAAGTTTGTGAATGTATATAAGATTTTTTTTCATAACGAGGTCATAATCTTGCAGATTATTAAATAAAAATAAAAAGTTCTTTGTTCATTAGATGTCATTTTCATATTGTTATGGTAAGCTATTATTGTTATTATAGTGTCAAAGCTTCAATTGAGAGATACAAGAAAGCAAGTTCAGATTCATCTAGTGGTGGATCTGCTTCTGAGGCTAATGCTCAGGTATTATTAATTCCTTCTCTAAACTTTTTCAAGAGAGCTAAAACTGAACCCATCAGCTTTATTTGAACCTAATTAAAGAATAGATACATCAAATATCTTGCAGAAAAGGAATTTTGAGTGAAATTGAAATGAGTAAACTAACTTTTGTAACCATTATTTCATAATTTCAGTTCTACCAGCAAGAAGCTGCCAAACTGCGAGTTCAAATTAGCAATCTGCAGAATCACAATAGGCAAGTTGAACTAGTCATTCCTGTATATTAAGATTACGACAAGAAAAGTTTCACTATTATAAAAAAAATGAAGATATCTCAAGTATTTTAATCAATATTTTTATTTATATTAGTGTTATTCAAATATGTTTTGCAATTGCAGGCAAATGATGGGTGAGGCTTTGAGCAATATGAATGCCAAGGATCTCAAAAACCTAGAGACTAAATTAGAAAAAGGAATCAGTAGAATTCGTTCCAAGAAGGTATTTCTTGTAACAAGAAGTTTCTTTCTGCATCCTTTTAAAGAATTAAATGTGATCTATATTTAGCTTATTAGTGTGTTGATCTAATTTTGTCTTCTTTTCTTTTTTGTGCTACTTTCCAAACACGTACATCAGAATGAGCTGCTATTTGCAGAAATTGAGTACATGCAGAAGAGGGTAAATGTTTTCCTTGTACTCATCTTCAAAATTTTAAGGTTATTTTTTTGCATAATTTGTCTTTTTCTGCATGTGGGACATAACTAGTTATGTCATTGGTTTTGAAAGGTGAATAATATATTAGTTTGTAATTGCGTTCTAATTTGGCTCCACATCAAAACTGAGTGTTATTATAATTTATAGGTTTAGCCCAGTGGTCTCAGATAGGTTTCACAAATATCTGTATTATTCGGTCTTTTCAAATGTTTTGCATTTGTTGTTCAGTTTCCTTTTAATTTGGTCAATTTTGGAGGTTTCCTAAACTAGTCCTTTGTGGAAAATAGGCTGTGAACTTTGAACATTCGAATTCATATAAGAATATTTTATATGACCATTTACATAAAATGTATTAATGATATATAATATGAACTAGATGTTCATATGTACTGCAGTATTATTGCTGATCAAAAAACAAATTACAGCAGTAATCTTTGGCCACTGTTAATTAATTTTGTCTATCATTTCTGTGAAACTGATTGTTTTTTAGGTTTTGGATTGCAGTTTGGAAAATTTGTATAATGAAAGTGTATAGTACTTATTCCTTCTATTTCTCCCTGTTCCTTAATTGTTCAAATTCATATATACATGCCTATAATGTTTTTTTGGGAGGGGAGGTGTATACAAAATTTCTTCTACAATGGCTTGCGAAGCATATAAGGTAACTAAAATCTACGTTACAGGAGACAGACTTGCACAATAACAACCAGCTTCTTAGAGCAAAGGTTTGTCAGTGTCACTCTATTACTAATTTTCACTCTCTTTTTTGTGTTTTTTTTAATAAAACTCACATATATAGTATGTATTAGTCTGAAGTCGTAGTATCTCAATTTAGATGGATACCTCAAGAGATTAACTTTATTCACCTCGAGGAGAAAAACAATATCAGTATGACAAAATAGACATGTAACTTTTTATGTTAAAAGTAGGTGATTTTTAAAACTCCAGCAATTATTACTATTCTAAGCCTGATTCACTATAGTAGAAAGTTTGTTTGTTTTTTTTTTTGAAGATTGGAAACACTAATGGTGTTAGAATGAACAGCATCAGTAAAGTTCATGGATCTTTAGGACTGTGAAATTATTGATTGTGTTTTGGTTTGAGAGTGTAGATGGCAGAAAGGGAAAGGGGTGAGCATAATGTTAATGTGTTGTCTGGAAGCACAAGCTACGAATCAATGCAATCTCAGTTTGATTCTCGTGGCTTCTTCCAAGTCACTGGATTACAACCCAATAATAACCAATATGCTGGACAAGACCACATGTCCCTCCAATTTGTGTAAGCTTTCTCTCTTGCAATAGGCTTAACATCATTCATTATGTAACTTGTACATAAATTATCATTTGAGTTAATATTGTTCCTTTATCTTGTGCAGTTGAAGAGTTTAAGGTTGCGAAGGATAAATACTAAGATTTTCTATAGGAATGCTAATGCCTAGGAAATATGCAGAAACTGAATAGGTGGAATTCATTTAAGTATTCCCCTATCTACTATGTTGTGACTTTGTAGACTTTAATAAGCTACCGTGTAACCATGTCAAAGCTTCTATCACTGTTTAGTATGTATACTCATGCTCTGAATACAGAGATTGCACCATGTTCTTGATTTTCCATAACATACTCTTCTTCACATCTCACTTACTATGACTTCAACCTCTTTTACATGCAATTTCTTCTTCAGTATATATGCTTAATTTAAATACCTACACTACCACTACATGTGCTTCTTACTGTACAATTGCAATATCGTGACACAAATTCGCTGTTTCAACAACAATTAGTTTGAAACTTGAAAGGAATGCTGTGGAATCAACTTCCACAATATTATTTCCTGTTTGTGAAATTTTCAAGGCCAGATTATCAGTGGAATAACAGAATGCTTGAAGGCCAGATTATCACTGGAATAGTAGAATGCTTGAAGCACAACAAAAACATTTTTTTTATAAAAAAAAGTTGGAGATCCTACATCGATTAGAGATTAGGAAATTTCATAGTATATAAGTGTGTGCAAACCTTACCTTATAAGTCAGCTTTATGGGGTTGAGTTAGACTTAAAGTCCACTTCCTAATATGGTATCAGAGTCAATTCGAACATATCTTATCGGTGTTTGTTGGACTTATCATTCGTCAACGACTACCCATAATATGTTATTCCATGAGCTGTCACTGAGAGAGTGTGTTGGAGATCCTACATCAATTAGAGATTAAAAAATTTCATATTCATTTTATAAGCTGATTTTATGGACATTAAATCTAATACCATATCCTTTAATAAAAAATGAATTAATATAGAATATTTTTTATATTCCAAAAAGTTATGAATCCTACCTAACATAATTTATTATGCTTAAAGTTAGAGAAACAATTGAAAAATTGATATCTTTTATCATAAGTGATTATGTAGCGTAATCATATTTTATGCGGTTATCCTAATCAATAATGATTTAGTGTACAAATGTGGTATATTTTATTTTATTTCTATAGCTATCTCACTTGTGACTATTATTTCACTCCCATAATTTTGTTTTTTTATTTCATTTTTGTTCATCTCCTTCTCTGCTTCTTCAATAATAGCATTCTCTAAATCATTCATATATTTTAATACCAGACTATAAATTATTTACTATTTATTAACCTCAATTTCTTCAGTATATATTTAAATTTTAATTTATGAGGAAAAAATAAAACTTAATTACATATTATGTGAAAATTAATGGAGGTGGATGTATAGTTGGCCAGAGTAGCCCTGGGGCTACTAACTTGTTGGTTTTAACTTATGTTTCATCACTCCCATTCTCTTGAACAAATAATTTTCTTGACATGGTACACTTTATATTTCAAAGAAAGGACTTCTAATGCACATATGTTTTATAAGAAAATTATTTTAGAGAAAGTATAATTTATTGGATATTAAATTAACTTTTTTTTCTATTGCTTGTTGCATATCTTTCAATATTATTGGATTTGTTATATTTTACTGCTAATTTTAGTATTACATTTTGACATTTTCATTGCTTATTACAGCATTTTTCTAGTACTACAGAATCTAACTACTTTTCGTCTCTAGAACAGATTTTAAACTATAAAATATTTGAATTTATCTATTTTTCTTTTAGATTAAACTTATAATAAAATCTCATTATGGTTCCTATCCATAAAAAAAATTAATTATTAAACCAGTTCGTATGCATGTAAATTATTATTTATTTCAGGAAATTTATATTAAACTTATCATAAGAACTTCAAAAAGAAAAAGATTTCTTTTATAAGTTAAAATTAACTCACTTGTTTATACGAAGTTCTCCGTAAAAGCTTTTAGAGAAGAAAAAATAGAATGGGTTTGACTATATAATTTTTTTTTAATTTTTACTCTTTTTGTATCTCAAACTTTTACGTGTCTTTTGCATATATAACTTTTTTATAAAAAAAAATAGGCTTTTCTAAAACTATTTTATATTAGAAGTTTTCTCATGAGTTTTCAATAGTCTCAATTTTTATAAAAAAAATAGTTAAGGTCAAATTACTCAACACAAAAAGATTTCAACATATTCTACAAATCAACAACTCGAACCTCAGAAATAAATATCTAAGCTAATTTAATGTATACAAAAATTTATTTCATATTTTTTTTAATAAAACTTTTTATAAGTCAAGCATATTAAATCAGTGCGAAATATAAAATGTTGGTAAGTTTTGCTAGAGAAATTAATTTAGGATAAATAACACTCAGATTATATTCAAAATTCACGGTTGAGGCTTGGAATTGGGTGTAGGAACATGTTTAGCCAATTTTAAGTCTGTTTACTTAATCTCTATTTTATTTCACTCTCTCATTTTCTTACATGTTTTTAAGTGGTTAAATAATTTTTTAGGTCTATCTACATCCACGCCCGCATGGAAAAAGTGAAAATAAACTATTTCAAATAAATTAAAAGTAATATTTTGGTAGATTAAATTGAGAATTAAAAATATTTTTTCACATTGAAAAGTTCTATAGATTTTAAAAGGTTTTACAAGAATTTCTTATTGAATTTTTTATTTATTTAAAGGATTTGTAAAATCATAAGATTTGAAATTTTTTTACGTATTTACAATCAATTTAAAGGATTTTATGGATTTAAAAAAATATGAACATATTGTATTTTACATTTTACAGTTAAATGTATATTTGCCTATTATTCTGTTCTACAAAATTATGTGGATCTTAATACATTTTAATGGCACCCAGTAGTGATATTATGGTGGATTATTTAAGACAGCCAATGTTTGATATCTTACTACACTATTATCAACTTACCTAAAACTGTACAATAAAACTTGTTGAACTACACGACCAAGCCAAGCTTCTAAACACACCCCACCCAACTCTCATCTTATCTCACTCATTCCCACCCTACCTAGGCCGAATCTACCAATACAAAAGTAGTGGGGCTGTTTCTTCTATACCTCCATAACTTTTTGGCTAATTCTCTCTACACTAGATCAATTTTTTATTTGAACCCATCATTTCTTTTTAAACCTCAAATTGCCTTTGTCATCTTTTTTGGATTTTCGCATCCAGAATGAAAAAAAAAAAAAAACTTCCAGATTTTAACATCCATAAGACATTACTGTGCTGCAAATTGTCATATTCAGAAGATACATCTCAGTTCTGAATTTGTATATCCGAAACTGTCTTATTTGTGTTGTAGATATAAATATCAAAAAAATAAGAGTAAATTAGACATTTTCTTTGTAATATTGGATGTAGGTCATAATTTGTCGGGTAGAATTAGCCTAACTTTTTTAGTACTTTCATAAATCAGTTAAAAATATCATTTTATCCTTATACAAATACATTCTAAACTATATATATATAATCTAAAAATATTTTTTTTTCTATTTACACCTTACAAATTGAAAAATTTGTATTTCTAAAAAAAAATTCAGATTCAACCATCTGAAATCTTTTTTTAAAAAAAATAAAAAATTTCATATTATAAAATCCATAAGGTATTCTTGGATTCATAAATACTTTATGGATTTTATAATCTAAAATTCCAATTATATAATCCAAACATACCTTCCAAATTTTATAATTTATAATTTATTTTTTTTAAATTATTACGGATTATAAAATGCAGAAGATATTTTCAATTCAAAACTATTTTTTAAATTCTATAATTCAAAATTTTTCTAAATATTTTTAATATTTTAATAAGTAGTGGGTGCCACAGAAAATTATGAAGTTGCAGGAAAAGAAAATTATGAATTTGCAGGAAGAAAGAACCCAAGAGGTAGTTGTCCCACCACCCTCACACACCATCAACCTAACCCAACGTTCCGAAAGACATTAGAAGAAAATCATGAAATAGAAAACAATTTTTAGATACCAGAATAATTAGTTGCAATAGTAACTAAATTAAAGACCATTTTATAAACTAAAAAAAAAAATTGATTTCTAAATTAGTTTCTATTATTGTTAAATAGTTTCTACATTGGTATTTAATTAACAACCAAGATTTTAAAGACCAAATTTAGAAACTAAATTATTGGTAGTTAAAGCCTTGGTTGCTAATTAGATACTAATTTAGAAACTATTTAACAATAATATTAAACTAATTTAGAAACTAATTTTTTTTTAGTTTCTAAAATGTCTCTAATTTAGTTATGTTAGATTGTTTCTTTCTACAACTCCATGTTCTTTTGCCACTTCTATATAAAACATAAAAAATATTCTTTTATCCTTCTTGTGTCACCCTTATGTTTTGGATTACATAATTCGAAAGTTAATATTGAATTCAAAAATAGCTTACGGATTATATAATCTGAAAGTCTGGACACACATTTGAATAAAAACTTTCGAATTATATAATTCAGAAACTAATCTCATATTAAAAAAACTTTTGAATTAAATAATTTGGAAACTAATCATGAAAAAGGGTTCCAAATTATATAATCCAAAAATTAATTATAAATTTAAAAAAAAAAACTTCTAAATTATCTAATCAGAATATTAATGACATTTTTAAAAATATGAAAATTTAGAGAAAAACATATCCAGATAGAAGCAGTCCACATATTACAACAATGTTGGCCTAATCAATTATAGTGAAACCAAAAAGACAACTAAGCAAGAAATTATATTTTTTAATTAAAAGCTAATATTTACAATTATATAATTCATAAATATATGAAATAAGTTATAAACAGGTTAAGATCTTAATAATTATCTTTAGTTAATTAAAAAATTACACTCTTTATTCACTTTGGATAAAGCGTTGTCATTTATTTTTATTTGGGAAAATTAATTAATTTAATTCATTCATTCATATATAATATACACACACATAAATTAGTTGTTGTATACAATGGTAATGGTTAAATATACCAATTGTAACATTGTTGTGAATGACACTATAGAGAGAAATGAAGATGAGTTAAATATGACAGTGTATATATTAATGATAGAATTCAAAATAAAATTAAAAAAAAGTCTAAATTTTATTGAGCTATAAGTTTCCAACTTCTTTACTTGACACTTGAGTCTACCATGTTTGTACTTAAAGCACTATAAGCATTATCTGCGATGGCTTCGTTGATAACCTCAGAAGGATGAAATGCATCAAAATATGGAGATTTATTTCTGCTCTCGCATGGCTTCTCATTAGGGATGCACTGTCCATCAGGCCCAACTTTGCAGCATACATAAGCATCAGGTTTATATTCTGCCACCAACCAAAGTTAATAATGTATATATATATCTACTTTTACTTTTCAAATTTTCTGAAATGATCACAACATAGTTTTATATGTACGTAAATGGTGGGAGGTAAGAAGAAAAAATAGTTACCTTGTGCCATTTTTGCAGTGGTGTCGGTTGACAGGCCAGGAATAAGGACAAATTTAGCATCAGGGAATTGTTGATTGAAACGTTGAACTAATGCTTTAAGCTTGTCGTTTAAAAGGGTGACTGCATCATTTTCCGCTTCAACACAGAGTGATCCAGGTTTTCCATGTATAGAAACTTCGTGCGGAACGCAGCCTAAGGGGCCTACAGCAGACAAAGCAATCTTCCTTGCTCCAAGTATATACAAGACCTGCACATAGAAACAAACAATGTATAACATGTCCTTTGGTGCAGCGTGTTATAATTAATGTTGTACCTTTAAATGCTTTGAATATTCTTCGGTAAGAACCTGGGCAAACTGGTCGGAAGAAAACTTCTGACTTGATTGGTAATGGTCGGGCATGAAGTAGTTGTTTACATAATCATTGCTGCCTATATTAAGATAATATAAGCATTCGTTTAGGTGTTTGTTCGCTTTCGTAATACCCTGGAGTTGCTTACTGATATCGTAAACTATGATTTTGTGGTTTTGTATTTGCTTTTCCAACCCAATATGCTCACCCTGCAATACCGAATTAACTAAAAGTAGGTTTTCACTCTCAGAACACAACCAGAACTTCGATCAAATATATATTCAATAGGACACACTGCAAGTGTACAAAGCAAAACAGGAGTAGAAAAAAATAAAAATTCGAAAAATTTACGTGACAAGCACATGGTGAACTGAACATCCACCTAAATATGTCCCTGCATTAACCAAATCTCATGCCACAACCCAACTTAGCATAAATTTCCTAATTCCTCTCGGTCCTTACAAAATAGATAGTAGCGGTGATGTATAAATAGATATTTATATTGTGTATATATTACAAGAAAAATAGATATTTAATGTCGATAAAAATATAACATTAACAAATAAAAACGAATGCTAATTAGTCAATAATATATTGGATTTGCGTTGAATGTGTGCGACTCTAGTATTAATGATGCTAATTCATTAGATTTAGATTCTATTCAACGTTGACTTAATGGAAACTAATTCATCATTATTTTTTAAATTAAAACAATTTTACATTGGTCAAGTCAACCTCGGTTTGACCTACGCTAATGACAATAATTTATTTTTTTTTATCATAAAACACTTTTGTCTTAAAAATGGAATATAAAAAAAAATTGTAGTGGATAAAGAAGATTAATGTTGATGAAGTACAAGAGTCTCAACAAAAAAGATAAAGAGAAGATTGTGGATGAAGGAGATGAGTGTGAAGGAAAGAGATGAATGTGAAGAGATTTATACTAGAGAAAAAATGTAAGTTTGGTTAACGCTAACTTAAATAAATATAAATACTAAACATAAATAAAATTATTGTCAACTAGATCGACAGTGAGTGTCAACTAAATCGACACTAATCTAATACTAACAAATAATTTTACTTAAGAAAAGTTAAAAAATAGTTACCATCATTCTAGAGTTGACTAACTCGACTCTATCCCACATTAAATAGATTGTCTTAGAGTGAGTTAAGCATATATCAATCCAAAACTAACACCAATATTTATTTATTAAAAAAATAATAAAAATTAACATTTTGTATCACATTAGAATCGACTTAATCGACTCTATTAACGTATAACATTAAAAAAACTTTATTAGTATTAGCTAAGCCGATATTAATATGATACTAACACAAATATTTTTTTAAAAAAAATAAAAATAATTTTACAACTTTTAACTTTTTTAAAAAATAATTTTCTTTGTGTTGCATTAGAATCAGCTTAGTTGTTTATTTTATCAGTAAGAATGATAAATAAATGTAGAGCATTTTAGCTTAGTTCACATTAATATCACAATTTGATCAATATTAATATTTGAAGGCTAATTTAATGTTTTTTTTATGTTTTCTTATAATAATATGTAATAAGTATATATTACTTATCCAATAATTAATATATTTTATGATTTACTTCTTATTCAATAATTTATTATTATTTGTTTTAAAGCTTAAGAAAAAAATAGAACGTATGAAGCTTCAAAAGTTCTCTGTCTTAATCTCTTGTAGCAATCTAGTCATACCAACTATTCTAGTTCTCCACCTCCATGTTATATGGGTTTTGTTTAATCCATAACAATGGTTACTTCCATTGATACTTATTTCAACCACTACAAGAAAATTATGGAATAAAAACTAATTTTAAAAATAAAAAATAATTAGTTGTTATAGTGATTAAATTAGATACCATTTTATAAACTAAAAAAAATGATTTCTAAATTAGTTTCTATTATTGCTAAATAGTTTCTAAATTGGTATCTAATTAGCTACCAAGGTTTTAACTACCAATTATTTATATTCTAAATTTGGTAGCAAAAACTTTGATTGCTAATTAAATATCAATTTAAAAACTATTTAATAATAATATAAATTAATTTAGAAATCAAAAAATAATGTTTTCCCTGACAGTTTCCTATCGTGTGAGGAACAAGCTACACACAATTGAGTGTTCTCAAGAAAAACTGTCGAGATGAGATGGAAGAAGAAAATGTTCAACGATGATGAGATATCACAAGGATTACATTGATGGCTTTAACGATTTTGGGATTTGCGAGCTTGAGAATTACCATATCGTGAGGGAAACACGGTCATATAGGTGATAGTTTTTATGAATTTATTTTTTTATTTTCTATAAGAGTTAAATCATCTAAAAATAATTTTTATTTATTTATTTATTATTTTTTACAGATAAAAATAATGATTATATACAACTTCGTAAGAATATCGATGAGTTTGTTCTCGATGCAAGTAGAAACCGTGATATCGAACGAAGAAGAAAGAAACATAAATGAGAGTATTGGATTGGATGAGTATATGATGGAAGTAACAATTATGATGGAGTTAACCAAAAATCCACATAAAACCGAGGTGTGATTAATGCGGGAAGAGGATGAAGGGAAGGTTAAGAAATAATTTAATTTAAAAAAATGAAATAAAGAAAAAGAATTAAAAAATATGAATAATTATTTAATAAGATGTTATTTAGAGAAAGTAAAAGAGTTTGACTTATACCAAATGGTTCCCGGACTCTTCGAGAATCCCCGCTGAACCTGATGCATAATTGACACCTTTGAGTATGTCTGAACCACTCCTATTTGCAAAGGGGGGAATATATTCCTTGAATCCCAAACGCTCACCTGCACTTAAAACATCTCACATTAATCTATTCAATTCCTTCCTTTCAACTTATCATTCTAACATAACATCTCTACTCTCAGACAAACTATGTCTGTGTTTTACCGATTATGTCAACGATAGTACGGCCGTTGGTAAATCTTCCAGTAGGGCCATGTGGGAAATCAATCCCATAAGGCAAGTGATTAACTTTGGCCTCAGTACGTAGATTGTTGTTGTTTCCACAATCTGCTAAAGAGTCTCCAAACACGAAAAAACCAGCTACTTCCAGATTAGGCCCACCAATGCAATCTTGCATCAGCAGAAAAACACCCACTAACCATAACTTGCTTTTACAACCCATATCAAACAAAATCAAACACAAGACTTCAAACTTCAGATCCAAAGTTTTAGGGTTTCCACACAACTCACAATATATATATTAGAGAGAAGAGAGAGAGAGATAAAACAGAGGCTGGTATGATCCAATTTTGTGGACAAATTTGGTTGAAAATAATTTGTCTGAGTAACACATTGGAAAGCCATATATAGGTAGATTTTAGAGAGTCAATTTGATGCACACACTGTTAGAAAATGACTGGACCCTAAATCAACAAAAGAAGGTCTAACTAGAAGTTCGGCATGCCATGAGACTTAAATTGCCTTAACAATCTCACTTTTCTATTTTCACAAAATTAAAGTTAAAATCACTTACTTTTAATCTCCCAAATTTAGGGGGGTTGGGGTTTATAATTTGAAGACTTATATGACTTCAATAACTTTAGTTTTTTTGATTTGCTATCATTGTTCATTACAATATAATTGCATACTCTCCTTGTTTCTTCTTCTTCTCCTCCTGAACGAACTAATTAAGGAAAGAGAATTTTCTCTAACCCTTTCTTTAACTAAATCAAATAAGGTGACATCAAATCAAATAAGGTGGAACTCTGAAAATTTTCTTCTTCTATAAAAGTATATTTTAAGTTTAATTCATCTTACAAGACCGACTCATAAAATAAGGTTAAATTTGTATCTACTTTTATATTATAAATATTTTTATATTTAGTTGATTTAAGATCTCTAACGCATCCTCTCACGCGTCAAGATCCTGTGAGATTATATATTTATGGATTATCCAATAGTGGGTGGCCTGATAAATCCAATAAATTATCGTTATGATAGACTTTAAATGACTTTGATACCATATCGAAAAAATGAGCATTAAGTCTAACTCAACCTTATAAAATTGGTTCATAGCAGATAATTTACACTCACTTATATATTGTGAAATGTTTTTAAGTGTGTTTTGCCCCCCTTTTGTTTTAAAGTTTAGTTATAAGGATCCTAATAGGGTATAGTTGATGTTTTCTTTTGATATGGTTTACCATTCATTTTCATTATGGATGATTGGTTGGATGGTTTATAGATCCTGAAGATTGTATATAAGTCGGTGTTGAGCAGATTGGCTTTGATCATTTTTATATAAAGATTAAAATATTTCTGAAGTGTCTCATTTTATTTTATTTATTTATTACTGATAAAAAAGCCCACACAAATTATCTAAAATTCTATAATACATATTTGTAAACACTAAAAAATTGAAGTTTTAGTGAGAGAAGTTGTGGAATTAATTTAGACAAAAGCACTTAGAAGTTTTTGTGAAAGGATAATAATACATTGACAACCCACAATATTTTATACAATCACATTATAACTTCACAACAAGAAAATTATGAAATAGAAACCAATTTTATAAATAAAAAATAATTAGTTACTATAGTGATTAAATTAGAGACCATTTTAGAAACTAAAAAAAAAATTGGTTTCTAAATTAGTTTTTATTATTGTTAAATAGTTTTTAAATTGGTATCTAATTAGCAACCAAGTTTTTTCTACCAAATTGGTAGTTAAAATCTTAGTAGTTAATTAGATACTAATTTAGAAACTATTTAACAATAATAAAAACTAATTTAGAAATCAATTTTCTTTTTTAGTTTCTAAAATGGTCTCTAATTTAGTTACTATTACAACTAATTATTTTGATTTATAAAAAATGATTTCTATTTAATAATTTTCTTGTAGTGTTTCCAACACTATTATTTTAATTTTTTTCATATGATTTAATTTCAAACTTATCTTTTATTATATATTTATTTATTTTTAAATTCATCACACCAAGAATTATATACAACTCTAATATTCTAAAATTATATTTTTGTTTGTGAAAAGATTGTAATAGAAAATTAGATAGAGCTGACAACAGGCGAATGAGGATTGTGAAGGCGAAGAAGATGTGTGAATCTGAGTGAATATATATACTGTGGACATCCTGTCTCTTACTCTCCCTTTCAACCCTTGGCAATGGAAAAGGATTTCGCCGCCATCAATCATGCCTCTTATAACGATCAATGATACTGCTCTTCGGAAGATGAAAGGAGAAACAACAACTACATGTACCTACGAAAGCTCTTTTTTTAAAAAATAAATATACAAAAAGTTACTGTATAAATTATAATTTCAAATATGCAACGTACTAAAAACTCATAAAATATAAAACAAAGAAAACATTTGCAACATACTAAAACATCAAGTGACTTATAACTTCATCAAGCGACTTTTCATTTCCACCACATGCTATATAACTTAATATAGCTTCAATCCTAGTTATTTTTATAGAACTTATTATTATTGAGAACAACTATTTTTTTTTAAGTTTTGTATGTTAGTATTAATATATATGTTAGTCTTTTATAGTCTTTTGGTAGTTAATCTGTTAATACTGTTTAGGTAGTTTCTTCTGTTATCGGCTCTGTTGCGTTTGTAATTGGTGACCTTATATATCTTGGGTTATATACTCTGCATGTGCAATGCAATCACAAGGTTAATAATATTTCCTTTCTTCTCTCATCTTCTTATTCTAAAATGGTATCCTGAGCCAAATTTTTTTTTCTCTGTCAAGTCCTCTTCCTCACCCCCTTCCTCTCCATCTTCCATCTCTGACCACTGCATGATGACCACCTCGACTGCGGTTCATCACTTCCACACTCCCATCTCTCTCAAGCTTACAAATGACAACTTCCTTGTGTGGAAACAACAGGTTAGTGCCACTCTACGTGGTCTCCAACTGATGCACTTCTTGGATGGAACCAAGGTCCCCTCTGAATTCC